>Ga0307379_10004155_pt1 | contig 20787 bp, 33 predicted proteins | sample UN2MG_FD_202237 | JGI IMG/M metagenome (GOLD analysis project Ga0307379, IMG submission 202237) | Soil microbial communities from Risofladan, Vaasa, Finland - UN-2 | ecosystem: Environmental > Terrestrial > Soil > Coastal area > Acid sulfate soil | place: Finland: Risofladan, Vaasa | collected... | reverse complement strand
ACATATTTGAAACACTTTTAACAAGCGACTCTATAACGGATTTGTCTAATACGTCTAATTGTTTATCTCTAACCTGTAAATAATCTACGTTATCAAGCTGGTGGTCTTTATTAAATAATGGGGATATATATTTCCATATACTGTCTAAGTGTGAATGTATATTAAAGTCAGAACTATGGTTGTATACGAAAGCATAGCTGTTCAGATGTGTTGCAGCGTGTATTTCTACCATTACTGATTTTAACCACGCAATTAACTCAGTGATATCAGTGTCAGATCTTTTCTTACGGCTACTCTTATATAATACTATTTTACCGCAAGGTATCTTAACCTTCCTGTTTTCTTCCGCACTTCTTTTATTATCTTTGCTGGAATAACCACTCCATATACCATGTGTGCTAATTAGTTTTGGAAAACTATGTATACGTCCATAGCGATGGCTAGCATGTTCAACTAACAATACTGGATTGAGATTTATGTGTGGTTCGGATACAAAGAACAATCTATCTGCACGTTTACATAGAGTTATATTCGAATGAGACATGCCTATATCTATTATAAAATGTTTTTGCTCTACCCTAGCACCGCCTTTTTTGTAATTACAGAAAAATATATTTGCAAGTATACATTTAAGCTCTGGAAACAAAAACATATTATCTATATACCCAGTGTCACCTACAGCTGGATGTGACCGCTTAGTAGCTGTACTCTTTGTAACTATTACTTTTTGACCTCTTAAGAACACTGCTAATACCTCATTATGTATTATTTAAGTGTGTATTTTACACAAATTGAATGTTTTTAATAAGTTTATTTGCTTTAGGCTTAGGTTTATGTAAGGTTTTTAAAATTTTCAAAGACCTACTGGATAAAAATTTATCGTTTTCTTTATATAAATATACAGCTTTTGCTTTTTTTGATAGACAAAAATACATACGTTTCATACATTCACTACGATTGTCCATTACATCATAAAATAGCGTTACTTTGTTAAATACATCACATTTTTTTGATATACCCATACTATATGCATTAGTTATCAAGTAATACAAATTTTCGATTGGAGTATTTCTTATGTTATCTATGTTGTTAAGTACATAATCATTTAATAATAATTGTCGTTGATTATTTATAATAGCTGGTCTAACTACACGGTTTGGATCGATTAGATGCTCTATATAGCGTGAGAATGTGGCTATGTAACATGCGAACTCATTACTTGGTATGTTCATGGCATCTTTACACTCTGTATCAATTGCTTCAATTGTTGTTACTGATTGTAATCTTGATCTCTTTAATTCATCTACTACTTCTGGAGCATTGTCTTTAAGCCCTTTTATACGATTACAATAAATTGTATAGGGAGTGACTCTTTGTTTACCAGACTTGCCGAATTGCATAAATAACACATGGATAGGTTTTATGATATCTTGGCAGTATTCGGCATGGCTGACATAGCCCACAGATCCGGTTCTACACCTAGATGATCCATTAGTAACAATTATCTTTTGCAGTGGTGAAAATTCTATCATAGTTGGATTATATATCACAGTTCCTCCCCATCATCATCATCATCGTCATCGTAATATTCATAGTCGTCACCAATAATATCATCTATATCCTCTAATAATCCATCATATGATACTACTTTTTTATCTGGACATACTTCCTCTGGAAGTGCTTCTTCCTGACGTACTTTCATTGGACGCGGTTTAAAAAAATTAGGAGCCGCATTTAATTTATTGTGCGGGCTCGCAGTAAGTGTACCTTCCTGGTAATTTTCTAATGGATCATTTCCTATAATATCCGTTGATTTTATATGTATGTAGATGTCGTCAATTAGTATCACAAATATATCAGATATCTCTGGCTCACTGCTGTCTGACTTGACGTATGTATGTGGGGTACCATCAACATAAGCATACAAAATAGTTTCGTGATTGTGAGACTTTATGTACTTTAAAAATATATGGTATGTGTGACTAATATTAACTGTGTTTACAGTATATGTTGTTGCATAACTAAGACCATGTACAACATTGTTAATAAAATCTAGCTTACCTGCGTTGATTAATGGTGGCGGCATATCTCTAAGTCTTAACATTAATTTAGTACTGGTATTAAGTGTTTTGTTTAATGGTAGTGATATTGTACTACTTGTTGAGCTGTATCTACCATCATATATAGCTGTTGATCTAGGTCTGCCTGGTTGCACTAAATCAAGATCAACTGCAACTTGTACTGCTTCTGCATAAACAGGAGCGTTGTTATTATAGTAACCTATAGAAGGAGCTTCATTCGGATAATCGTTTAATTCTTCAGAAAATATTTCATTATATTCTTTTTTACTTAGTGTTTCTTTTCTATGAGTTGCTACTTCTTGTACATAAGCTATTATTTGCCATCGTTGTCTGAGGTCATAAGTACGGTTTATCTGATCTTGAGATAGTGCTAAATGTTGTTCCGCCCACCATCGTATAGCCATTCTTGGCCATAGACGTATATCATTTAGTCTCATATCAATTGGTATGATATTCATGTTAGATATATCAGTCATACTACAAGTCATAGTCATAACATGTAACTCACATGAGTAGTCATCAATAGCAATGGCTGTATCTTCACGTTCGAATAAACTTTCGAGTATAAGCGGTACAGCATCAATACAGTTTATATCTATATTTGAGTTATACGATTTAGGTCGAATAGATACAATGTTATCTTTACAAGCTCTTACTTTAGCAATTGATCTATTTACACATACCACATATAAACCAATACTGTCATTTGCTATATAAGACGGCATAGCTACTACTATATCGCTATATTTAAAATCCTCATGGTTATGCGCTCGATATTCACGTAGCACACCGTATAGTCTGCCTAGCTGTATCTTAATATCAGTACCATTTACTGATTTGATTGTGACCTCGTTTTTAATATCACGCATTTTTTCAATTAACCTGATTTGTATTGTTATTTATTGGTGTGAATTTAAACACACATTCTTTTTCTAATATGTCAGCGCATCCAAGCTCAGTGATGTTTGATACATACACTAGGCTTTTTATTACAGATGATATAAATATATTTGGCACTCGCTTTCCAAATGGTATACTAACTTGACTTACTACTACTACAAATCTTTTACCATTTATATGCCGTTGTCTCCTCAGATCTATAGCTGCAGAAGTCGAAATTTTACGTGCTGCATACTTAGTGTTAAGTACAGCTTCACATTCATTCTCATTAATGAGTCCTACAAGCCTTACTAATATTTCGTGCAGTAATCCCCCGTCAACACAAACCGCTAATGTATAGTTACATGACATTATCTCACCCCCAAAGCAGCTCTCTGTGCCAAATTAATGTGGGTTGAAACAGGGGATATAACATTTAACGAAAAGTTCAACTTGGTTCCAAATATAACTGAAAAATCATTTATATCAAGACTACCATATAAATGTATATTGTGTTCTATATAGTCAACTATCTCCTCTATAGTACACATCTCTTCGTATTCAATAGCAGTATCTATTTCCCGCATCATCACAAATAACGATCCATCTATAGAAATATCATCTGGTAATTTAGTAGGAAGCTCACATACATTCAGAACCAATCCATATAGTAATGTTACATCACTAGGATCTTCGGTGTATGAACTAATCACTTCAGTACGTAATAGATATTTATTCATATCTGCTACTTTGGTAGACCCTACTAGGGTATCATTGTTTATTAATATGTAAGCCATTTTACCAATGTTTTTATTAACATCATCTGTGTTTTGCATGAGGTCGATTTCTTCCCATATAGATTGCAAATTTGTACGCACTTCTTTTGTCACCCCCATTTTTATTTCTCATATATCTCCAAAAAATATTTCATTGCCAGTATAAACGCTGGTGAATAAGCATTGGCATTTCTGGATATATCTTTAATTATATCATTTAACTTACAGACACGGACTTCTACTACTTCCTCTTTGTCAATATCTATAAGTTCAGTAGCGTCATCCATTAAGTAAGTGAATAATGACACATGCTCATTACCGGTCTTTTCACACGGCGGTATTTTACATATAAACTCAAGGCCATCACTTATATCTATGCCTATCTCTTCTTTTGCTTCTCTTATAGCTGCAGATTTATATGTTTCTAATGCTGCGACATGCCCAGAAACCGACGAACTCCATTTACCTTCATTCTCTGTGCCATGAGCTTTTAACTGTATCAAAATTCTACCACCTACTACTTCCACAATGACATGTGAGCTTCGATGATAACAGTTTGGTTCACAATTATGTAGCGCGTCTCTACCTACCACATACCGCATTACACTATCTTTAATGTTTACTACAGCAAATGATTCTTTCTTACGCATATTTATGCTCTCCGTCTGCTATCGCACTATTCCAGTCTTCAACATTGAATTCGAGTTCATTACCTATTATCACAGCAAAATCCTCTATAGTGCTGGCAGAATACTTTGCAATACTTTCTTCAATGAATTTTACAGCAGTGTCCATATCTTGAAACATCGACATTTTGTGGTCTGCAAATATTATTAAAACGCATTCTTCATTCCCATCTATATCACCGGGTAGCTCTTTTGGGTTAACTATGGTTCCCTTAAATATTGTGTCAGGTGAGGTAAGCATAAATGTTCCGAAATATATAGATAAATTTTCAAGCCCCTCTTCGCTTGGACATCCGAACAATTCTATAATATTATCTCTATGTCCTATTATAAAATACATATCATCATCATGATGACAGTTTATATCATCTACACACTGTATCATATCTAGTTCATCGCCTTCACCCATTTCTCCAGCAGTTAGATAAGCTAGTAGTTCCGCAGTAATATTGTCATTGCTGTACATAATTAAATATTTACCCCTTTACAAGTTCAACATCTTCGTCATATGGTATGCGTTTTTGGTAATTACCGGCTACATCATCCGCTAATGCTTTCTGTATTGTACTTAAATTACCTAATTTCAATTCGACATTATCGAACTGACCGTCCAGCATTAATTTATTAAATATGTTAGTTATAAAGACAGAGGGTTCTATTGTTTTTTGTTGATCTACGTATAATGATCTGGAAGTAGCCTCTACCTGGTCACATAACATTAATATCAAAGCTTCTATTGTAGATGGTTTTGCTGTGTGATATCGAAATGCATCTTCTTCGACATTTTTATCTTTTTTCTTAGCTGCATCATATATAGATTTTAGCACAGTGGTACCATGGTGTTGTGAGGCTATATTTATAACTTCTAACGGAAAGTTATTGGCTACTAATATAGCAACAGTATCAGATACATGCCTGGTTAATAGCTGATAGCTTACCCACGGTTCCAATGCATCATGTGTGTTCTCTTTAGTTTGATTCTCAGTAAATAGATGCGGTGACCACATTTTACCTATATCATGGTATTTGGCTGCTAGTTTCAAAGCAATAGAGTCAAGTTTAATAGCAGATGATACATTATCTACTATATTAGTTAAGCTCTGAGTGTGCTTATAACTACCAGGAGCTTTTTCCCTGAATTCAGCCCATAGTGGAAAGTTACTATCAAGTGGACTTATGTCTTTTTCAGACTTTTTGTCAACTACAACGTCATCTTCTTGCTTCGATACTTTTTCCTCTTCGTTCATGTTCATCTCCACTATATCCATATAGTTCAATAAATTTATTCATGCTCAAATTCATAAAATCTGATAGTATTTGTACATAATATACACGCCCAGGTGATTTCTCTCTCATTAACTCCGGATGAAATTGAACACCAAAGACATTTTTATTGGGAAATATTGCTGATTCTATTTCATGATGTGGTCCATTAACTTCTATGGCATATGGACCAATATATGTCTTTGACATGTTGGGGTATGACCACGCAATTGGAATGGCATCGTGTGGTAGTGATACTAATTGGTGGTGTGTACTGGTTACAAACGACACTTCACCTGTAGCCGGGTATAATACATCATGCATACATCCAGCATGTTTATCTATATGCTGATACATTTTACCACCGCACATGACATTAAGGAATTGAAACCCTCGACATATACCTGTTGCACGTATACCATACTTTCTGCATTCATCAAGGACAGTAATATCACGTCTATCACGCTGTTCATCTACATATGATATATTCAGATGGGTTCCTCCATACAGATCTGGATGTACATCGGCTCCACCTGTAAACATCACTGCTGCACAATCATCGGCGTATTTAGCAATATCTGATATAGCATTAATTGCTATTGCCTTTTTTCCAGCATCGCGTAGTAATCTACGATAATATACATCTCCACCAATCAATATAACATTGGGTTTATTTTGCTGCGACGTTACTTTTTGGTTCACGATATTTTATCCTTTCTTTTAATCTAATATATTGATCAAGATATTTTTTAGTAGTTACGTCCTTCATCGTTGAGAAAGTTTTTACTATAAGTGGTTCTAGTAATTCAGTAGCAGTTAGATCATACTTTATTTTACATATCTCTTCTATGCGACTAGACGCTTGGTATCTACTATTATCCTTACCACCCATTACTGATCTGTCATCATGGTCTTTTGGCCTACGTGAGAACCGCTTTAAGCTTACTATGGTAGATAAAGGCACAGTTACCTCGTTTACTTCATTTTTATTACTACCATACTGCCGTTGTACTGTCAGAAAATGGTGAGTTATATAATTCATAGTTACTCTGCTAGCTAGAACAAACGAAGCGCAAAAATCCATACCTACTTCATCGTGTAAATGTAGTATAGCGTCTACAAATCCTGGATCTTCACGTAGATAACGATACTGACATAAGTACATGTACAGGTGCGAAGGCGACAAATTTTCAGTTTTTATTACTATTTTACTCTCGTCGCATGTTTTTATGGTAGATGTATCTATGTACGCAGGTAGCATTTTATGTTTTATAGATAGTTCAATAAATCTACGTTGCTTTTCAACAGTAAGTACAGCAGTGGCTTTTTTATCTATCTTCATATGGTATAATACACGATTATACTTATTTTCTGATTCTTTGACTCCACTGTTTCTTATCAGGCTTATGAGATTAGAAAAGCAAACGTAAGATTCTTTTACAGCCCCGAATTCCTTTACAGCGTCTTCGGGTATATACACATCGTTTACTTTTGATTTATCACTTTCATAATAGCAGTAATATTCTACATTATTGTCAGCATGCTTATGGCTGGTACTAACTACTTTGGGATCTATCCATACTTTGTCTCTGTAAATGTTTCTTACTTTGTTCATTGTTTATTATACATCCTCCTTTGTCATCACGATGGCATCATCTTTATCCACGATCTTGACATTTGATACCCTTACTGAGGTTACTGTTCGCTCAGGTATCACCAAGAAATCATCGCTATCAACTATATCTACGATAAAACATGGAGCGTTTGGACCAAGCATACCTGGACCAACACTTGTTATACCATCAAGCCCACCTATACTTCTGGTTATGGACGCTACTTTATCTATTTCGCCAGCGTGAAGGTATGAACCAACTGATATAGAGGACAATTCGAATCCAGTGTTTATCGACTTATCTAAACTTAATTCTGTTATTATTCTTTTGCTTTTTTTACTCGACATAATTTTGTTACCTCGTTTAATCTTTTGTTATATAGTATTTGTAAGAAAGTTTTTCTGAAATTTCTCAAAATCTGTATTTTTTTCAAGTTTTACATATGAGCAGTTTGCAATCCCATTATTTGTGTAAAAAGAATTTTGTTTTTTAAAATTCCACTCATTATCTATGGTATCTATAAAACTGTTAAAACCACGCTTTAACATATATAAAAAAGCTGGCAACGTGAACACTGGCTTTCCACCACCTCTGATAAATATTTCTTTACCAGCTGATATATTTTTTACAGCTTCTGTTGGAGAATCTAAATATCCATTTTTTGAAGTACGTAAAGATAGAATACTTAAAGGATTGTGATTTGACGTACTTATGATAGATATGTAAGGTATGGCTGTCTTCAAGAATTTCTTTGCAGCCACTGTATCACTTTCGTTTATGATACCCCTCACATCTTCATGGCTATATCCTACCAATTTTACGAATTCTTCATCCAGATCTTCTATTATCAAATTCCACGCCAATCTTACTAAACCGAATATAAGAGACATAGTTAGTGGTGATTTCATCCACATACAACTTGGAGTTCTGTATTCAACACCATATGGAGTAGGTCTAAAGCAACCAGCTGAACCATAACTTGCTCTTCGACGCTTTGATGCTGCACCTTTTTCTGTCATAACCATAATAGCACCAGTCATATAATCAAACATTTTGATTGCGCGAATATGACCAGCCTCTGTTTTGGCTATTTTATACTCTATGGAGTTTGCTCTTATGTAATTAGAACTCATACCGACATGTATATGCCCGCCGGCGTATCTGTACATATGGCGTGATGCATCTATTTCCGGCGTATTTTGGGTAAGTGTATATGCATTTATATCTGGTGCGCACCCAAATATTCTGGCTTCAGGATCAGCATTCTTTAGTACTGATGCTCTTACTCTCACCGATGGCTCTAACAGCATAACATTATTTTTCTTTAATATATTGTTGGTCCTAGCCAAAGCTATACGTAAGAAATATGCTACTGATTCTCTGCACGTTGACTGTGGAACATTGAATTCGGCTTGTATTCCATCGAAGAATACTTTTACCTCTCTGGTATCACCATGTAGTTCCATTGGTTCGTGCTTACTTGGAAAAAATGTATCTGCAGCTAGTATCTTTCCATTTTTATCAGCTACAAAAAATTCAGGATCAGTCCCCATTGAGGGTTTGGTTGAATTACATTTCATAAACCTTTTTATTATATTATCAGGAATATTCCTAAGTCTTACAGCTTTACTCACCATTAACGATGACCTCCATCATTTTCAACATTAAATAACTCACCTACTTCAGTACTGAGTTGTTTGTCCCAACCAGAGGCTCCCGACTGTTTTGCCGGTGATTCTACATATAAATCATATTCAAACGCTATTGACAGCGGCAGATCTTTATAATATTTGCCAGCACGATCTATGAATCTCGTAACCTTTTTATTCATCGAATGGGCCACTTTAGTAACACTTCCTTTAATAGCTCTGTCCATGGCTATGTCTATACCTCTATTTTGATTAAATACATCACCGGCTTTGGTATTACATAAAGACCAGCCTATTAGTACGCTATCTTCTTGAGGTACGGCTACAAATACGCCTATTTTGTTACCCCCACGACTGCAGCTCTTTTTGGTCTTGACAAGTTTACCATCTTTAAATACTCTTGAGCATTTTTTACTTCCACCCTTTCGTACATATTCTATTAACATTAGTTCTAACCTCCATAATTGGTTTCGTTGTTCTTTGTTTCCGTATTACATATATTACCTTCATAAAGAATTGTAGTTACTATATAGGTATTATACATGACTTTATTTATATATGGTATATCCCATGCACGTGTGCCTTTTGGTATGTTAACACTACCAGTATTGTATCTATACAAAGCAGTAAATATATCACATTCTGCCGCATCATAATACTTACGAAATATATCTATACCTGATTTTATGTTGCGATCTAACCAAAATAAGGCTTCCTTTTGTGAAACTCCATTGTCTATAAGTTCAGGTTCTTCTTTCCATACACTATAACGTACTTGCATCAAACCCACAGCACCAGCTTTACTTTCTGCGAATGGATTAAACCCTGATTCAACTGATATAAGTCCTACAATAACCGCTGGGTCTAACTGTTTCTCCATGCATTCCTGCATTATAACAGTGGTTATTCTACGAGCCATTTCTTTATCTACTTTGGGTTGTAATTTAACCACAGCTTCTACCATTCTGTTATTAAACTGTTCAATTGAGGTAGTCTTTGCTTTTTCCATTTTAGTATTACACTCAGCTACCAACTGTTCTTTTAATACTGCTATTTTATTTTTTGTTTTTACGCGCTTTTCACTATACCCCATATATGCTGCTATAGATAAAAATATTGAAATCAATGCCACAATAACTAACAATGCGCAACCGATGTTTTTATTTGTGATAGGCTTTCTTTCTTTTGACATAACGTTTTCTCCCTGTTATTTTCAATAGATTAGTATGTGGACTAAATCTCATATGTTACAAATGTTACACAGTCGCTAGATGTTTCAGTAAAATTAAAATGCGAACGTTTACATCTGTCACATGTAGGAAAAAATATACAATTATCACAACTTTTGCCTTTTGCAATCTTTTTTTTGTATTTCTTACATGGCACTAGTGAAGCCCATTTACCACATATCTCACAGTAATGAAAATATTTAATAGTGCTATGCTTTTCGAATGTGACATTACATGATATAGCATTCATATCAGTATCGTGGCATTTTTCACACACTGATAACGATGGCATGTTTAATTACCTCTAAGTTTTTTAATGTAGGCTAAATGTTTGACATCATACTTATGACATATATACAACACACCAACATTACCGCATATTTCGCATTTGAACACCCCAAGTATAGAATGCTCACCTAGCTTAGATGTACATTGTATTGCATTGCTGTCTAACTCATGGCATTTTCTACACACTTTCATAATGTGCCTAAATAGTAAAAAATATATGGCAATATAATATTAATGTAATATTGTGGTATGTATATCATTTCATTACCTCATTTCTTTTGGATTTATTTTTGTTTCCTCTAATAATTATTTCGGCTTGGTATTCATCACAAAATACACAATTAACTTCCTCTTTTCCACACACTTCGCATTGACCAATTTCTACTCCAGTGAATATTCCGTGTTCCATAAATGACATATCACATCCAATAGGCACAGCGTCTACAGTATGGCACTCTTCACAAACATACATCTTTCCATCTCCTTATGTACTTTTGCTATTGCTATCTCTATATATGTTCTGGACGTTTCTGTTAGTCTTATGCCCTCTGATAGTGATTTAACTAAAAACATTGTAGTTTGATAATTATACGTCCACATTATAGTTGGCTTTACTGATATAGCTGGCATACTTTTATCTGGGTGAAGCAATATGTATATAATGTTATTGCTCTTACCGATTATCACATTTGATATCTTGTATTTCATAGCATCTTGTGACATTATGCTGCCACTATAAATGTTCATTTGTTAATTCCTTTCAAGCTTGTTTGGTAACCTTGTACGGCATTTATGGATAAATTTATTATACTTGAAATTGACTTATATATACGTTGTATATCTGATTTACAAGATGGTATGTTATCAACTATGTCACTATATTTAATACTAAATTTTCTGATCTGTTCAGTTGTGTATGGCTCGTAATATGGATTAGTATAGTTTATAGTATGATCATGAGCACGTCTTGCAATATTTAATTGTTGACGTATTTTCATAGACATATAGTCATATTTAATATGTTCTTCACTAGTGAATATCAAATTAGCCAGAGAAACACATATATATACTGAACAAGCTAATCTTCGTCCTTCATTTGACAAGCATGCTTTATCACTTGTATAACATTTATTACAACAGTTACCAATACATATATTTTCGCAATAGCTTCTTATACCACTGTCGTTCATAAATTTTTCTATTAGCGCTATAGCCTGACCATAGTTTAATTGTTTATTGACTGTCATTATAGTAGCCTTATAAATGAGAACAAGAATATATTACTTATCTATACTTTATCACCAGGTATCAATGAATATACACCTTTTTTCAAGTCCTCTGAATCAGTATCTTTTATAAATTCCATACTACCATCACCTTTGATACGCACGATGTCTTTCTTACCTTCGAAAAATATATGTATAATTTCATCTTCACGGATTGATATATTGTCATTTGCCATTATTTTCATTATTATTAGTTTCTCCTTAGTAGTACCTATTTATTTTTTACTGGTGCTATATAGATCTGTGTTGGAAAACGTAGGACCGGCATATAGTTTAACTTTATCAACCGGTTCTTCTTTTGGTTCTTCTTCCTTTACGATCTCAGCTGGTTCTTCTTTTACTTCTTTTTCTTTATCTGCAGTTGCAGTGTCCATATGAGCCACCACAGAGTCTTTAAATTCATTTGCTTTAACAACTACCTCAGCTACATATTTTGATAGATCACTGCTACCACCAGGATTAATAGTGTCTAACAAATTTGTAATCATTGGTATAAAAAAATTCAACAGTGCAAATAACATTACTGACGCTAAAATCAGAAAAGATATTAGTTTATCCATAATTATACTCCTAAACTTTATAATAGGCTGTCTACAAAATTAAATGGTAATACAGCAGCCTGAAATTTTTCAAACTTTGTTACATGCGTCGCAAACAATTTGTATTCCCTATTGTTTATATATGATTGCCTAGCAAATTTTTCTCCAAAATGCTTTAAACGTTCTTTATACATAACGGTATCTTTGTATTTCGAATAAGCTATAGCTACTACAGCCCTTTTATATGGTGTAGACGATATTACTGAAAATAAAAATAGTGATATATATAAATATACTATATACCATAAACATTTGTTCTTATTTTTATTTACACAATTAGGTATTTCACGTATCAAATTAAGTAACATCATATTCATCACCATATTTAATTATTAATTTAGTTATAATTTCATCAGTAGGATCTAGTCCTTCATCTATTATATGTTCTTCCACAGATTTCTTTATTTTACCTACTAATGGGCCTGGTTTAATATTTAGTAGTTTCATTATTAGTTTTCCATCCACTATCTTTATGGATGAATTTATGACACGATGTTCCCATTTATCTTTTATTTCTTTGATCTTTATTAATTTATCATCAAAGTTACTTAGTGTGTCGAAAGTTTGTCCACGTGAAAATTCATCAGCCCAAGCTACGTCTTCCAGAGTTAGGTAATATGGACTATTTACCATTCTTGCTATCTTGGAAGCTCGCATACTCATTACATCATGAAATTTCATATGGTTTTGCACAGCGAATTCTACCGCACTTATAGAATTATCGTCAAATCGCAACCTTTGTAAAATGTCTCTCGATAGTATAGCACCTGTATGTGCGTGTCCATAATAGGACATTTTCCAGCCATATTTACTGTCATCAAATGATATACATTTACCTACATCATGTAATAGATATCCTATTTTTGATAAGTAATGATGATTTTCTAACAACCTTAATCCGGCTATACAATGATCAAACACTGTTTTACCTTCTGGATGGAAAGCCATATCATGATAGAAGTATTTCATAGCCGCTACTTCTGGTAATATCTGGTGTAATAATTTCAGATCGTCAAGCATTAGTATAAAGTTAGCGAACTGAGATCCAGGCTTAGCCGCAGCTTTACGTATTTCAAGTCCTATACGTTCAGGAGTTACGAGATTTATTAATTTGTACATCTTTCTTATAGCTCTACGAGTGAGCAGTTCAACACTAAATCCTTCCACAGAAGCAAAACGAGCAGCACGTATCATACGTACGTAGTCTTCATTAAATCTATCTTCTGGCATACCCACTGTGCGTATTAATTTACGCTTTATATCTTTGACACCACCTACTAAATCTATAATTTCGCCATCTATATCAATGGCCATAGCATTAATAGTGAAATCTCTCCTTTTAACGTCATCTTTTATGTTGGATACTGTGGTAACTTTACCTGGTCTATACCCATTATAATCTGACTCAGTACGAAATTGAGCTACTTCATATGGAGTTTCTTCATACAACACTACCAATATTCCAAAGTCTTTGGATTGTCCTATATTATACGTGATGAACTTATCCTGTAATATATTCATTGGACAATTGGTAGCTATATCTATGTCTGATATAGGTGAACCCATAATAATATCTCTAGGTGCACCGCCTACTATATAAGTATCGTACCCAAGAGATATTATTTCTTTTAACAATCTTAATGCTTTATCCATCTTAATACTCCATATGTATAGCAGCTACCATTGAGTTCTAAATGACTCAAGATTTGATTCATAAATCCTCTTCATTTTCCTGATACCAATCTATAAAGTCTATATTAGTATCAAGATCATCATTAACGAATTCTAAATCTTCTTCAGGTATCCAAGCCATCTCGCCTTCAACGGTTTTTGGACCTTCTGTAGCACTTTCGCCTATAAGCAGCACAGAGAATGAACCATTACTTCTTTCTGTAAGAAGAACCTCTCTACCACCGTAATTTCTACGCCAGCTACTTATTTTACCTCGTTTCAGCTTATTATCAAGTGGAATTATACGGGCTCTGTATCCCACTGTAAGTCTTCTTTTCTTAGGCATTGTTTTATCCTTTTATTATGGCATGTTTTCCATATTTAGTAAGACCATATTGTCGTCAGGGGCAACTATAAGCCACGAAAATAACCAGTTTGCTTTCATGATACGTTTACTTACTAGTATCCTGTTATGCTTAATTACAACGATACCCAGATTTTCGATAAATTTACTTACATTCTCTTGATAACCTTGATATTCAGTGCTGAAAAACATAGATTGGTTAGACATTTTAGTGGTGGCGTAATCATCGTATATATTGATCATTTCTATTCTCGGAGGTAAACAGGCATCACCTAATTCTTTCATATCTATATATGATTTATACGACACATTAAGTGTGGTTACATGTATACACACAGCTATTACTATAAATATCACAATAGTAGATATAGTATTTTGTAATGTCCTGTTATGTCTTTTCCAATCACCTAAGAAATGATTTCCAAGTGAGATAAGTATTATTGCAAATAAAGCTAATAAATAAATTATCATATCTTTTCTCCTATTTTGTAGCTAATGTTATTAAACTTTTACCACCCCAACCTCTAAGTACATAGGGCGCTGGTGAATAATCGTTACTCATTGTGTTAAACCACATCAATCTACGAGGGAAATCTTTGATTATTTGCTCAAAAGTGTAATGATCTATTGGACCACTTTCATAGTCCCTCATTATATGTACAATAAAAGCATTTTCGCCTTCATTACCATACATAGCTTTCACCAAGCTTAATCCATATGAATTATGTAAAAAAGTTCGGTGATAATCATAAAAATGCATTACTGGGAACATTTTAGCGTATTGGTCTAAGAATCGGTGAACCCCCACCATCTCATCTTTTATGAATCTCCGGCAGTCTTCGCAGTGCGCTTCAATAAAAGTCATGATTTACCTTTTTTCATCCATGTATATGGGAATGATACATAACCAAAGAAATAATATAATGGTTTATCCTGCATTCCCGACATTTCCAGGATACTCAATTATATATTTATTAAAATCTTCCTCTTTCAAGTCATGATCAGCGAGAATTTTACCCATAGTGTCAGCATCAATGTCATCTTTTACTAAATGATACATTCTGTTAACTATTGCCAAGACGCATGCCTTGATCACTTTATCACTGATTACGAGCTCTTCGATGACCTCCACATCTTCAGTAAGCTCACTTAACATCTCACCAGCAAAGTCAACCAGCTCAGTTATGGTGTCTGCTGATAGATCATCAAGTATTGGCACTTTTTTAAATTCTGGCATAGCTTTATCTCCTCTGTATTTATTAATATGTCACAAAACATAGTATATTTTAGGTAGATTTAATATGTGTTTTATATGGTGATGTATATAGTATGGTTAGAAGGGGTGTGGTATATATACCGCAAGCGTTACTTTGGCTCACGGCATATATATCTAAAAGAATAGATTATTAATGTACTACTGTTACATTTCTTAGCACTCACTTACTTATTTTACCTCCCGTTAAATTTTAATTTTATTTAGTTAATTTGTAAGTGCTGTTTACGTTTTTACTACATCCACTAATCATTATTTATCAAGCTATACATGATTTTCTTAAAAGTCAGACCATTTCTTTTTTCGTTTGTATTTGGGCTTGTTAAAACCAAACAGCATTGGCTCTATAGAAGATAGTTTTATCTTATTAATGGGTGATTTAACATCTTTTAAGTTTGTTTTTTTATTATAGACAATGTATTCAGCTAGGCTATAACTAAGCACGATTACAAGTGGTACCCTATGTATTATATTGTAGTCATCAGCAACCCCTTGCAACAACATCACAAATAATAATGGGCTACTATAGCGCAAATTACATAGTTTGTCAATGTCGTTGTTTATTAAAGCCCTTTCCTCTTTTGAGCATTCATCCAATATTTTATGCATCTTATCTATAAAAGCAGACAGTTCCTTTGCACTAGTAACTATACAACAATTATTATTACAAATACCAGTATATATGGAGCTCTTATTATATTTAATATGTCTTGAAAATACCAACTTTTTTGCTTGGGGTTTTTGAATAACACAATAAGTTACTACTCTACCAGGATGTGGCTTTATATACATTTTAGATTCATTTATAAATATAGCCATAGCTACCGGATATTTATGTATATATGGCATGCGCCCAATTAATGGTGGTGTACTACCATAATATACCTTATTAATTACGTAGTCTTCATAGGTCTTAAATTCTTGTTCACTATTTACCAGTTTGAATTGCATTATATTTCCATAATTTAATTTATTAGATTGCCAGCTATTGCGAAAGATATAGCCCTTATACTATTACTTATTTTATGTTCAACTGCATTTGATACACTTTCATTATGTGGTGAATTACTTCCACCTACTCTACAACTATACCAGTTTTCATCATTTATTGATACATAGGCTATTAATACAGGACAAGATAGGCTACTTACTAAAGTGAGTATTATTTCTACACCGTTGTCAAACACAAAAGCGTCAGCCTTTCTTATATAGTAAGACCATAGCTTTTCTTGATCAATCGTCAGGCTCTTTAACATTGGGTTTGTCTTCTCCATTATCAAGTACTGTCCAAATTATTGATGTAATCCATTCATGTATTGTACTAACACACTTTTGTTGTATTTCAACGTTATTTTCCAGCATTTTCACACCACCCGGAGATTTGTAGAACTCAAAAATTTGGTTCGCTTCCTGAATGGTTAGACCAGCGGAATCGATATAGATATTAGACAGTTGATTCAATAGATCATCCACATTATCCTGATCATTTGCGCGTCTTGTGGCTTCGTAAGGAACACCAATTAGTATACTATTTTTCAAAGCCGTTAAACCTTTGGTTAAACTAATATCTGCTTTCAGTAAGTTTTTCACTGCATTACGTAATTCATGATTATCATCCACTACCATTACTTTCTTTTTATTTTCCATGATGTCTATTCTCCAAAGTTAGTTAAAAACCAGTTTTGTATAGCTTTAAGTTGTTTAAAGCATACTACTCTATACTCATAATTAAAGTATATATGACCATTAGTCATGTCTATATAGTTAAGGGTCTCTTCTTCAAACCCCGCGTCTATTAGTACCTGTCTTATTACAGTATGACATCCTGTCTGGTTAGTATATCCGTTATAATAAAACGCACTAAACACACATTTGTTACATTTTGGAGGATCGAGATTAAGATAGCATAATGGAAACATATCATCTGATTGATAATAAAGACTTAATCCATTATTCAAGTAATGGGCTATATCAAACAATTCTGGATCTTTACCAGATGGAGCTACCAGTGTATTGTGCTCGATGTCATATATGCTATAATTATCTACAGAAAGCATTTTAATAACTTGATTATAGGAATCTTGAGTCATAACAATTTGTATGTTCCTGAAATATGCTGTTAATTCTTTCATAAGACTGATTCCTTATATTAATCGTACTTACTTTTATACAGAGAGTTCCATTTGAATTTCTCTTTTGCACGTTTGTAGGAACCTTTTCCTTTTTTCTGGTCTTCAACTTTATGACCAGGTATTAATTTATCCCCCCTTGGTTTCCAAGGCGTGCCCTTATTACTTTTTTTGCTCCTTCGTTCTGATCTCAACATCGCTATTCTCCTTAACTAATGTTGGTACCATTTTGGCTACTGTGTCGTCTATAACAGCCCAGTCAGTTATTGGTTTCACTATGTTTGAATGCTGCCACCATGTACCATTTACTATGTATACAACGGCTTTACCATGTGGAGTATCTATATTAGATCTTTTATACAAACCATCTTTAACATTTTCACAGTAATCTAGCTCTCTTAATAATAAATCCCACTCCAAATCAGAAAGTACGCCAGTATAGTCGCGTAGTTCACCTACAACACGTTCTTCTTCGTGGCTTTCTATTATGATAGGAAAAGGGCCTAGTGAATACATACATACTCCACTTACTTCACATATATGTACGTTATCGGTATGTGGTAATATATCAGATAAGGCACCACCAGTTCTTAGTGTGCCATATACAAATAGTCTCATTTATCATTGTCCTTCAAGTAAGTTTTTATATATGATGCAGCTTTGTCTTCTATACTTTTTTTATGTAATTCCCACTTTGTTTTGTTATCAACCGCCGCGTCAATAGTCCATACTAATAGTATAATAGATATAAATATAACTGTAATACTTAATGGTATTTGTACGACTGAAAATAATGGTATCGATACCACTATATAAACTATCCAGAAACAGGCAATACCAATACTACAGCAGAACGTTATGACATTAATTGGATTAATAATATCACTGTCTTTAAAAATTCCATAGTATTATAACTCCTAGATCAAAAAAAATTTCGGTAGGGAATGCACAGTAATTATATATCACTGCGACCTCTCCCCCACCGAAATTTACTATTCTACGTTTAATAATTAGATAACTTATTCAGTTATTTCCAGAACAAATACCTGCAACCAGGGAAAATCTACATAACCGGCTGTTCCGCCGGAGACACCGAAACCACCCGTATTGAGCGTTCCAGTTTGTTCAGAATCACTTACTGTAGCTACGCTTCCTGCGAATCCAATACCCCATGCAAATGATTTCAGGGATCGCTCGGTACCTTCTGCAGTAATATGAATAGCGTTACCACCCATAACACGTCCAGCCAGGCCAGCTTTGGCCATTACATCAACTGACACGTCGTCCCGGGCGTCCGCTTTAACAGTGAGATATCCCACTAATTTTACATTTTTGGTCGTAACGGGTTTTGCAATAAACATTTTTACTGAATCATATAAGTCTTCTTTTTTCGGGGCATCGTATAAGGGGCTGTCGAGAACTTCTACGTCGCAGCCTTTTGCCATGTTAACCAGCTCTTCTGTTAGGAATGTATCTTTATATGCAAGTATTGTTTTTACACTTTGAAACTGTGGGCCCGGAGTCGCAACTCCGAAATAAGCAGGTCCTACTGGAATGGGGACGGCTTGGCCTGATGTGAAACCGCGATAACCTTTTGCATCGATTCTGGTAGTCGTAAGCTCTTTCTGCTCATCACCGTAGTTATTTACAATAAGTTCAGACTCAGCTGTAGCTTTCTGATTAAAAATTGTATCATCAGCCATAACAAGTGGAGACAAACAGAATACCATAAGGATCGCGATAAGAATCGTGAATAATTTGTTCATTATGTGTCCTCCTAGACATTTTTCAATATTGATTTGTTGTATTGTATGGTGAGAGCGGCACTCAACTGGCCGCTCACCCATACTCTTCCGAGAGCGGCATTTAATCTGGCCGCTCCCCATGATACTTCACGTCACGGTTAGAGCGGGCACTATTTACCGACCGCTCCATCCACCGTGCTCTTCCATTTTCGTCACGGTTAGAGCGGATATTATACCGACCGCTCCATCCACCGTGATCCATTCATCTATCGAGACCTGTATTAGTCAACTGCAGGTACTACGTGGGTGCTGGTAACTTTCATTCCAGCGCCGGATGATACGATACTACCTTTCATTCCATCAACTGTTGCTACTGTTGTATGTGTATATCCAACAGCACTTCCATTATAAGTACTACCGAGGCGACCTGATCCACTATAAACTCCAAGAGCTTTAGCGACAGCTACGCCAGTACCTGGTGCGTTCTGCTTTGTAATAGAAGCAGCTCCACCTACGACTTTAAATCCACCGTTTACATCCGCATCAGAACAAGCAAGACCCCTGTCCCAATCATAATCATAACCATGGCTTGTTACTGTGGTAAAGGCACCAACGTTGGTTCCCATACCTGTAGTGGTAATATTACCGTCTTTGTCGAAGAAACGATAAGATTCTGAATATGATCCACCAACCATTGTAATTTCAGCGCCCATTCCGGCTCCAGCTTTGGAATCAACCGGTCGGCACCAACCTCTATAATCGGGTCCTGACATCGCCCATGCATCGCCTTCAAATCCACCTACGGAACCTTGTGCCGAGATACCACCAGTAAAACCAGTAGTTCCATTAGCATAAATTGGGGATTCTTTGAGACCTGAAGCATTCAATGTTCCCTGGGCCGCAAATCCGCTGATATCCGCGTCTACTACACCAAATCCGTGTCTATCTGGGTCTACCTTAATTTTGGCTGATGCTGCGGTATTAGCCTGGCTGGTACTTGAACTTCCAACACCGATGCTTTTGTCAACACCGGATACAGGGTTATTCATTCTATAAGAATCTGTAACAGTAAGTCCACCACCGAGTGCATCTACTTCACCTTCAACGGTTCCGTTTAAAACAAATCCATTAGCATCGGCCTTGGCTTTACCGGTAGCTCCGGATACTCCGAAGGCCGCTCCATTGGGAATGGTCTTGAAATCACAATCAATAGCTGCTGCCCCGGCTTTGGTCTCTATGTCAAGAGTACCAAAATT
>Ga0307379_10004154_pt1 | contig 20788 bp, 20 predicted proteins | sample UN2MG_FD_202237 | JGI IMG/M metagenome (GOLD analysis project Ga0307379, IMG submission 202237) | Soil microbial communities from Risofladan, Vaasa, Finland - UN-2 | ecosystem: Environmental > Terrestrial > Soil > Coastal area > Acid sulfate soil | place: Finland: Risofladan, Vaasa | collected... | reverse complement strand
CCCGACAGACCCTCTTAGAATCTCGCCATATGCGATTCTTTTGTATAGGCTTCCGTTGCGAAAACGACGTCGCCATCTGCATTAATCTTTATTTACGAGGCTGTATAGTTCACTTCAGGAAGTACGGTCTTCCCTATGGCCTATCTGTTTCCCTGTGTACGCTTCATCTAATGGTTACCCATTTCAATGCAACACTCGATATGGGTGGTTGGCTAGACCTTACCCAACAAGGACTTTCACCCTGTAAGAAATATAAAACTTCTTGGCGCTCTTCCGCTAAAATTTATCGAATTGTTTGCTTGGCGCACCCCTATTTATCGTTATTTTTAAAATAAGCTTCCCTGTTTTCTCTCTTCTATCCTTAAATTCCTCTTTGTAAAAAATGCATTCATTCTCTTATCTTCATATTCTAATGTGTTTTCATCTAAATTCTCTAAATTATATTTTGGGAAAAATTCTATTTTTTGTCGGCCTACATAATTATATTTACTATTTTTATTATTTGGGTTTTTGATAAGCCGGCTTATGATGGGTAAACATTGTATCGAAAGTTCTTCTTTAGCAATATTTTTTGAGGTATGTTCCATACAGTTTCTTACACATCCGAGAATTAAATCTATAAACTGGATGAAATTAGAATATAAATTTAAAGATTCTCTATGGTCAGAATCGATAAAATTAATTTGATTTGTTCTAAAACAAACTTTCTCATCTGTATCACTTATATAAAATATTGAATGCCAGGGGAAATAATTATGGGTCTCTAAAGAGCTGCTATTATCATGATATACATCTTCAATAATGATTTTATTATATTTATAAAAATATGATTTTACAGATTTTAAAATTGCAGTTCTAAAAAATCTATTGTATATATTGCTTTGTTGTCCTTTAATGCCAAATTTAGATTTATCTAATTTAGTAAAATCTATACCTAACATATAAAAATAAATATTTTCCCTGTCATTTAATAAATAATTGATCCATTTTTTTGCTATAAAATATTTATTTCTAAGTTTTCTAATTTCAATAAAATGTACTTCGGTATCATTCTTTTTATGAACCCTACAAAGAGGGGTACATTTTCCCCAAATTTTATTACCCTCTGGATTACCACAACGATTATTTAATAAATCCTGCAATAATTCTTGTTCAATTATTTCAGATACTATTAATATTCCTATATAAAGCCAATTATCTGTACCTGTCTCGTCGCAAAACAATTTTAAACTTACGGATTGCTTCGTTTTTTCTTGATAACCAAATAAATTATTTATTTTAAACTCCTCTAATATATTATTTTCTTCTGAAATAAGATTGGACATTTGCAAGTTATTACACACTAATACAATATCCTTTAATTAAATAGTTCAAAGTTAAATGTTTAAATCTGATTACTTTTTCTATTTTTTATCCCGCTATATCTTATACTCTGTTTAAATTTTACCTTTTTTTCTTCTATTCTTATGAATTTTTTCATGTTTTGTTTTTGAAATAACCCGAGTATTTTTAGGAGTTGTTTCCCCGCCCTCTGCTACCGGTTTTGCATGATGAAGTTCTTTTCCTTTTGGTAATTTGCCTTCTTCATAACCTTTTTCCTTTAGAACTTCTTTAACTTTTTTTGGACTTCTCTCATTTTTTATTTCCGTTTTACTTACTTTTCTTTTTATCAATTTATTCTCCTTCCGTTTATATTAATAAGAAAACATGACCAGTCTGTATTTATTCAATGTTGAATGGAAATCTTTCAATTAGGTATTATTAATAGATAAAATTAAATACTCCGAAGTTCTTTTTCAAATATATTCTCATCAATATCTTCTTTAATGCGTTTTCTGTAAAGTTCAATAATTTTTTCAATAGGTATTTCTTTGACGTCTATCTCATCGATCTCTTTAATCAATCGTGTATTCTTAGTCCTTGTAATTATCCAGACATTTTTATTACAATGGTTAATATTAATTCTTTTCGAATTATATTCGATAATTCCTTTTTTCATTTGGTCACAAAAATTTTCTATTTGTGTTTTCTTGCTCTCTTCATATTTAGAATCAAGAGTACAATCATACAAAACTGCAAAATTACCAAATTTAAAAAACCCATCCGCTTTTCCTTTTTGATTTTTAAAAACAAATCTATGGCTATTGTGTATGCCCAGACACCTAATTAAATAGTAAGTATATTCCTCAAATTTCCGCCAATCAGTTGTCGTTTTTAATTCTGAAAAAAAACTAGGATCAAAAATACATTCTTTAGTTATTTTTTCTTCCGTTTCTTCCTCATCAACATACCATCCTTCAGAATAATTAGAATATTTATTCGGGATAGTTATTTTTTCTTCAATTATAACTCTAAAATAAATACATTCTTTACCATCCTTCCCTGTTCCTTCACTAATTTCTATAACTTCCCCAATCCATGCATTTTCTATTAACCGTGTTACTTTATCTCTTTTTATGAAAATAGTTTTTGTATTATCTTTAAGTTTGTTTTCGTTCATATTCCCTCTTAACATCCTGACAGTAAAATATGTAGAATTATCTTTCAACTTATCCCAATGATTCTCCCAATTTGTTACCATAATATATATCATTTCAATTACCTCCTATCAAAGATCTTTCTCTGTTTTTTTCACTATCTCTGTAGGTATTTCAATAACCCCATTAATTGTTTTTTTATAAAGAAAAATAATTTATTTGCTATCTTTAACAATTCCGCTTTCGCAATAGGCCTTTCCTTGCATATTTTAATTGTATTTTGATTTAATGGTTGAATATAAATTATATCTCCCACGTTTAATTTGCTAAAAAATGGCATGCAAGCCAATCTTAATCTATTTCCCTTAACTAGGAAATTTCTATTTCTAAAATTACCTTTAAATGTTTCTAAATTAAAATAAATCCTAAGATAATTTTTAAATATCTTTTTCGCGATTTCGTATTTTTTTGCAGGTACAGCAATTTGTCCATATTTTATTTCCCACAATACAATTTTCTTTTCAATATATTCCAATTTTTCCTCGCTGAATTTAGACATTTTTTAGAATACCCTTTTATTTATTTTATATTTAAATTTTATAAGTTTACAAATAAACATCTGCAATTTTTATTTCAGCACTTCGCAGCAAATTAATTCAGTCGGTATATATTTTTCTTCGTCCTTTTCTGTATATTTTAATTCGCCTAACCTATATTGATTATATATTTTAATTAAACAATTCAAATACTCAATTCCTTCTGTTTTTGCTTTTTCCAGCTTTCTCAAATCTCTAACTGCTTCTTCCGGAATCCCTTTATTTAATGCTTTGTTTATTTTTTCAATCCGTATTAAATCTTCATCGTTATCGACTTCTTTTCTATAGCTGATAATCTTTTTAATTACCTTAACAATTACTGGATCTTTTTTATAATCAGAATTAAGATTCTTTTGGTAATCTTTCCTAAAACAATCTTCGAGTTTCCCTAAACACTTATAAATTAGCTGTTTGTCTATTTTGGACAAGTCGAACTGTTTTTCATCTTTCAGACATTTGAGTTCTGACATTATTTTTCCTATATCTGATATAATTTTGCCTTCTTCGTTCACAATATAGAGATTATTTACATCACCTTTCCTGAAATAAGCAAAAACCCCTTCGTATTTCTTGTTCTTTTTGCAACTTCTTGTACCTAATTGTAAACTCTTAATATAATTCAAATACTCCGCCTGTTCTCTCTCTAATGTTTCAATGATCAACTCTGCTTCATCAAAGTTAAATTCCTCTTCATTTATTTCTTCTTCTAACTTTTCAATATCCTTCTGCTCATAGATAGCATATAATGCTTCTTCGTTTAATCTCTCTGATTCATCTAATACTTTGTGGTCCTCGCCAATATTATCATGGATTTCTTGAACCCTTCGAGACACTCTTTCCTTGAGTGAAATTTTTTCTTCTATCTTTTTATGAGGAAGGAAATTATAGACTCTAATAAGTTCATATTCAGAACCAATTCTGTCTATTCTACCAATTCTCTGGATTAAAAGTACTGGATTCCAATGTAAATCATAATTTACCACAATTCCACAATCTTGGAGATTCAATCCCGAACTAAATACATCGGTAGAGACAATCACATTAATTGGTATTTCATTATCTTTCAATTCATATTCATTAGCTTTAGGCGCAAATCTTCTAATTATTGATATTGTATCTTTAACCCCAGAAGTCACAAAACACAAGTTATCAATTTTCCCTTCTAATCTTTTATGAAGATACTTAACCGTATCTGCATATTCAGAAAAAATTAAAACCTTCTCTTGTTTATGTTTATTCAATATCTTGGTAAGTTCATCAAATTTTTTATCACAACTTTCCGGAACATTCTTTAAATATTTTGATATATCACTTAATATAGCGATATCATTTATTAGATCCTGTTTTAATTCCTCTATTTCAAAATCATCCGCTTGATACTTTTTTGAAACTTCTTTTAGTTTCTCTAACGCGTCAACTATATTGACATCTTCACTATAAATTATATCTTGTGCCTCTTCACCAGCAGGAATAATATTTTCTTCTAAACTTTCAAGAAATCTTCTATGAATCCTCAATAATCTTCTTATTGTTTCAGAAAAAGCAAAAATACTGCTTTCCAGTCTTTTATATAACATTACCTTATGCAATCCTTTAAGCAGTCCGGTTATCTTCCACAGATTTATATAAATATCTTCATCCTTTTTTTCTTCCTTCACATAGGGCCACAAATTGTATTTGGCGTAAGTCAGTTTCCCCAATGCTCCTTCTATCTTTTTAAAGAGATTGTTATAGGTCTCATCAATATTATAGGAAACAGTTGCCAACTTTCTTTTAGGAAATTGAATGGGTTCATCTTCAATAGATTGATAAAATTTCATAATATGTTGTCTTGTTCTCCTAATTAATAACTTGCTTAGTAAATCTTGAATTTTAGCTTCGCGTATTTCCACTTTATTAAAAAATTCTTTAAGAGAACCGCCGGTAACCTGATAATCATTTGAACCTTCCTGGTTAAAGAGTCTTATCTGATTGTAAATATTCCAGATCGAAGTATTTTGGGGAGTAGCAGTGACGAGTATTACTTTTTTGCCGGCTAAAAATGGATAAATCTCGTAATATCTTTTGCTATCTGAATTTCTGAAATAGTGGCTTTCATCAATTAGTACAACTTTTCTGTCCCGGTAAGTCCATAATTCACTATCCCGATTGAATTCACCCTTATACAAAGCACCATGGGAAATTGCTTTTATATCAATTTTAAATTTTTCTCCAAAATCTTCCCACATTTTTATTAAACGAGGTGGACAAATTATAACTGCCCTTTCCCCCAACTGTTTAAGTAAGGCAGCTCCAATAAATGTCTTTCCCAGTCCCACAACATCACAGACAAAAACACCATCATAGCGATTCAGGATTTCGTAAGCTTGCATTACTGCTATTTTTTGAAACCGGTATAACTTTGGCATTCCACTCCAGTCCCAAAGCACGTGAGAGCGATATTTCATTTTAGATTGAACGAGATTGTAAAGAGTCAACATATAAATATCATAAGGGTTAGCATATTTTAAAGCCCAACTCTCATCAATTGAACTTAAGAATTCTTTTTTAAATGGCTCGGATTCCTCCCAGAGTTCTTCAAACCAATTATCGAGTTCTTTAAAATTTTCATTCCCCCGGACAATAACATTCAGTTCAGTGCTATGTTTGAACCCTGATAAGGTCAGATTACTACTGCCTACAACGGCTATTCCTTCACTCCTGGTTTGTTCTGCTGCTTCTTTTCTATATTTAAATATATATGCTTTTGAATGAAGACGCTGCTTAGTATATAATTTGACCTCAACTTTTCCTGATACAATTAAATCTTTGAGAGATAAAAGCATATTTTCATTTTCTTCAGATTGCTCTAACCCTCCGATATTATGACCCATCTTAGTTTTTAATGTACCAATAATTTCTTTCCTCTTCGATGCTTTTTGATATTTCAGCTTTTCTACTGCTTCTTCAAGTTCATCTCTTCTTGCTACACCTTCTGCAATTTCCTCAAGGGTTTTTGTATCGGATACGCTACCAATAATTAATTTGAGATCTTTTAGATGAGAAATATTTCCAATAATCTCATTAAATCCGGAAAGAAATAAATAACCCACAGCAAATTTCGCTTCTTCCGTTGCTTTTAAAACTGAATTTATTTCATCTTTAAGAAAACTTCTTCTATTATCAATAATATCGGAATATTGTGGCATCTTTACTCTCCCTTATTTTTCTTTCTTAATTTCTCGTCAACCACCTTAGCTAATTTAGGATATCGTCTAAAATACCAGTTTTCCACTTCCTGTATATCATCCTCTTTTAGGTTATACATCCCATAGACGAGTTTATCGATTTCTATTTGTTCGTTAGTTATATAATCGTATTTGGGGTTTTGTTTTTGTTTTTCAATTATGCAATTAACTAAATTGTTTATCTCTTTTGCTAAATCATAATTTTTTGTTACCAAACATTCTTTTAAATCTTCTAATCTAAAGTCCACTGTATGCTGAATATAATTCTTAAAAACAAATCTAGAGAATTTTGAGCACATTATCCCTAATAGAATTATTACATCAAAACAATCAGTGAAAATGCATGAACCCGTAGAATCAAAAATAGTATATGAGTTTAATCTAAAAGTAGGAGCATACTGTCCAGTTCTTGAATATGTAATGCCTGCTCTAAATAAATATTTCATATTTGGGATACCTGCACATAACCTAATCTTATCTCCTTTTTTAATTCTATCTTTTTCACCATAATATTTCTTTCGGTCAGCAACAGTTAAAGTCCTTAATCTTTCAACACTTTCTTTTGACCAATTAAAATAATATTCTGTCTTGTTATAATAATTGGGAAGCCACCCAATATTTATCAAAGAATCCTCGCCTTTATCGTAGGGCAATAAATATTTTCCATTATATTTTGATTTATCTACACCATCCTCTTTCTCTTCTTTTGAAAATTTCTCAATTTCCTCATCAGAAAATATTAATTTCTTAACAGCAGTTTTATATTTTCCTTTTCCAGTTATATGATAAATGTAATATTTATTATCTCTGGTATTAATCCCTTCTCTTATTTCTGCGATGTCCCCCAATTTAACCCTTTCAATTATTTTTCCATTAAAGTTAACTTGATATATATCAGGACCTTCTTGGTCAAACAGACTTCTCTGTTTCTTTATATCGAACATAACCGGCAAACCTTTTTCATCAGTATAGATTTTTGGTTTTAGATTATCTACATCCTGCATTAACTGGAATAATTTTGGTGAAGCAATAAAGAAGGATAAATTAGAAAATTTCTTAATAATTTCTTGCCTATAAGCATATATTGCCATTTCCTTATCGGAAATGATTGTATATCCGTCTTTGTATTTTTCATCAGATTCAACATCGACGATTAAATCCAGAGCAGCTTCTAAATCACCATTTTTTATATCAAGTCCGTGAAAATCCGCAGCAATCACAAAATTATCCTTCTCCTCTCCCGGACTACTCTTTTTAAATAAATAGATTCCGGTATTTACGGTTGCCTTAAAAGTTTTCATCGGTACAGATATTAGATATTGAGCTTTAGTCTCTTCAAATAATTTTTTGCGGAGTTTATAGTGTGTCCTGATAGTCTGCCATGTATCACTCATAATATAGCAGAGTGTCCCACCCGGTTTTAAGATATTTAATCCCAGAGCAGTAAATACTCCATAACTATCATTACTATCCAGTTTAAACTCATTTTTATAAATCTCTTTGTCTACAGAAACACCATAGGGCGGATTAGCTATAACTATATCAAAGCCCTCCTTTGCCCCCATTACCTCAAAGAAATCAAGGTACCAATTAAAAGCATCTATTTCTTTCCCGCCTTTTATCCCTTCAATTTCTTTTTCAATAGATAATATCCCCTGTTTAAGAATTTCTCTCTTCCTTTCTTCTTCTTTGTTCTCTTTTTGTGTCTTTTCAATCAGAGTTAACTGGCTGCCTATCGATTTAAGTTTAGCTTTTAAAGAATATTTTATGTTTTCCAGATGCCAAATGGCAATATCACACTTTGTTTTAGTTATTTTGTCTTTTAAAATCTGTCGCTTCTTGCTATCTACATCCTCTGAAAAATCGCCTTTTAATTTTTCATATCTTTCTATTAATTCAAACATCTTTTGATTGGCAAATGTTTTATGTTTTAAATTAAATTTAAACCCACATATTTTTGAAATCAAACTATCTCCTTTAAGAATTTTGAAATCAAGATTAATCAAGGGTGGAATATCTTTAATATTTTCTACTTCGAGGTCAACTATAAGGGCCAGCCATAACCTTAGTCGGGCAAGATGAACTGCTCTCTCTTGAATATCTACTCCATAAATGCAATTTTCGATAACTTTTTTCCTTAAATTATGCCTGCTCTCAGTTATCCCAATTTTGGCATTTAATATTTCTATTAGATTGACTATTTTATTAAGAATATCTACTGAAAAAGCACCCGATCCTACCCCCGGGTCAACTATTTTTAAGTGAAGGAGTTTTTCTTTAATTATTTCTGGCTTGTCAATTCCCTCTGCAGATAAGTTATATATAAACAACTTAAAAATTTCTTCTGGTATTTCAGGTATCTCATTGATTAAGTAATTCAATAAAGATTGTTTTGTCATAAAAGATACAATAAAACGGGGAGTATAATAACTACCGGATGTACGGCGGGGGTTAGGGATATCTTTATATTTTTCTGCCTCTATGGAAAGTATTAATTCTTCAAATATTTTTCCTATCATCTCTGGGTCTATTGCTACTTCTTCTTCAAATTCATTATCTTCCCTTATAGTAAAATTAAATCGTTCTAATAAGTCTTCATAAATGCTGTTAAATGCCTTATTCGGAATAGATATCTTTTCTTCAATCTCGGAAAACTCAAAAAGACCACCATTAAGAAATGGAATATTTTCGAATCCTTGATGGTAAGAATCTTTGATAGAAAGTTTCTCAAACAAAGGGATTAGAAAATTTTTATAATAGTTTTTCTGGTTTGATTTAAAATTATTGTAAAGAAATCTATAATCACCATTAAGCCAACCTTTTTTCTGGATAAAATATAAAAACAATAACCGATTCATAATTTCCTGAGTTAATTTATCAGCATCCTCTTTTAAAAATGAGGGGTTATTATTTCTAATTACATCTCTTAATTCTTTATACTTCTCAACAAATTCTTTATAAAATTCTTTGGATACTGCCTCAATATCGAAAGCTTCTTCGCATTTTGTCATTAAAGCTAATGTTGATATACCCTCATCAGCATAAATATTTGATAATCTCTCCGCAGCTGTTCTCAGCCTATCTGTCTTACCTACAGTTATTCTACGAAACCCTCTTACTACTGGTTTTTTTTCTTTTTTTATATATTTGGTATTAATAAAATGGGTTTCATTTCCTTCTTTATTTGTAAAAACAATAATATTTTCGGGGTAATAACTCGAAATACTTTTTATTATTTTCCGTTCCATGCCCTTTAATAAATTATCAATAACACAAAATATAACTTTAAAATTATCTACTTTTGAAATTATCTTTATAGAAAGTATTTTATCCTTTACATCTTTAGGAAATTTATCAAGAATTTCCGGGGAAACTTCCTGTTCTGCAGGTTCGAAATTTAATCTTTCTATAAATAATTTTTTTAGTATGTCTGCATTTACTCCAGCATTTTTTATCTGTTCAAGAATGGATAAAATCTCAGTTCTCCAGTTAACCACTTCATTCATAATAATATCTCCTTAAAATTTTTAAGATTAATCGGTTTCCCTTTCTTAAGAAAAAAAGAATTCGCTGAATGGTCAAATATTAAAGGAGTTTTATTTTGGCTCAATAATTTACTAAAAAGCTTTTCAAGATTCCCGTCTTCATTTATATACAAAAATATATTCTCATTTACAATATCAGAAATCAAACTATTTCTTCTTAAGGAATTGTAAAAGGTAATTTTATTTTTTTGTAAATAAAAAGAAAGTATTAATAATTTTCCTTTATCAAGGTGTTTTTTTAAATAATTATATATTCGTTGATTTTTAAGTCCCTTGGAAATAAAAAATATTATTTCTTTATCTTTTTCTATTAGTTTTTTTAAAATTCTTTTTTCAAAAGGCGAATGCCACCCGCTAATAAAAACATAGGGTAATTCAGTAAGAGAAAGTAACAATTTTTCTGCAGGAATTATTATATTTAAAGGGATTGCTCTTGAAATGAAAATGCTTATTTTCTTCTTCTCTAATAATTGTTCATTTCCTAATAAAAAAATCTGTTTATTATTTAAATAAGTTTTTTGGTATTTAACTATATTTTGTATTTTTATATCGATTTTATTTAACACTAAATATTATCCCTTCTTCTTCCCATTCCTTCCAATCAAGGTTGGTGAGTTCCGGTAATTGGAGGAGGTCTTTAGGTTCTTTGAATCCTCCCAGTTCTTCTCTTAAGGCGATTATCTTTTGGGTGAGAAGTTCGCTTATTTGTAAGATGTTGGTAAGTTCTTCTGGTGATGCGGAGTTGATATTTATGGTTTGAACTTCCGGTTCTGGGGAAGTGGTAGACAAGAATGGAAAATCTACTTTTGCTATTTTATATAATTGTCGGGTTCTTTCTAAACTGTATTTATTGGTCCATAGGTTTACAAATTGATTCTGAAATATTTTAATTATTTCCGGGTCGTCTATTACCATTAGATTTTCGTCATTTCGGTTATTGGCTGAAAAGGTCCAGTTGTAGGAGCCGGCGAGTAGTAGGCGGTTATCGATAATGGCAAATTTGTGGTGCATAATATAATTATTGTTAGATTCTCTTATTTTTATTCCCTTTTGCACCAGAAAACGGGATTGGCTGTATTCGTAATCAACCTGATCTTTATCTAAATACACTCTTACCTTTACACCTCGTTTTTGGGCATCTATGAGAGGGAGGGCTATTTCCTTATCGGTGAATACATACATGGCCATATTGATGAAGGCTTCGGCCTGATTAATATTTTTAATGATGGCTTTTTGGGGATTGTCCGAGAGGGAGAAGTAAACCTCGGTTTTGGCAAGTGAGATAAGAAAAAATTGGGAGATAAGAATTATGGTTAGCAAAAGAATGATAGTTAGTTTGATTTGTCTATTATTTTGTGGCATTATTAAATTTTTCTTTTTAATTATTTTTAATAGAACATGCCGGTGAACATCTATTCTACTGAAAAAAGAGCTTTTGTAATCATACCACCCAAGTTTAGCTATATTATAGCAGAAATATTAGTAAAAAAGAATATTTTGAATTTCCATAGTTAATATTCGATAAAAGTTGGGGAAATTCTGCTTTTGATAAAAATATTCTACAGGTTGGATGGAAAAATATTTGTTGAAATAATAAATTAAAAAAGTATAATAATAATATTGTGAAATAAATAATATTAAAGTAATTGGCCAAATATAAAATACGAAAATATTTAAAAAGGAGGTAATTAAATATAAAAGAATAAACATAGAAATTAAAAAAACAAAAGCTAAAACATTGTACTTAAATATATGTTTATCTACTTCTTCATTATCGTATTAGATATGTGTTAGAAACTAATTTACTATTTATTAGTAGTTTTTAGTTGTAGAAAGATAAAAAGAAAGGAAACATACTAATGAAAGAACCAATGAAGATTAAAGACTTAGCCAATTATGGTATCCCCTCTTACCTTCTCAATATCCGGAAAAAACACTATTCTCCATATTTGCTGCCGATACAGGAGGAGGCTGTGAGAAATTTTGGAATTCTGGATTATCAGGACAAAAATGATAACCTTTTAGTTATTGCCCCTACTTCCTCGGGAAAGACCTTTATCGGAGAGATGGCTGCCATCACCCAAATAATTCACCAGCAAAAGGTTATTTATTTAGTTCCCTTGAAGTCTTTAGCTGAAGAAAAATACAAGCACTTCAAAAATCTTTATAGTAGATGTGGTTTAGAGATAGTAACCTCTTCCCTCGACTATAAAGAAGATGATGACAAAATAATCAAGCGAAATTATGATATAGCGATAATAGTCTATGAAAAATTCCATTACTTTCTCTTCAAATACCCCGATTTTTTAGCTGAAGTCTCCCTGATAATAGTTGATGAGCTGCAGATGATTAATGACCCAGGGCGGGGCCCTCTCCTGGAAAGCATGATAGACTATCTAAAGATAAAAGAGAAAAATTGTAGGATTATCGCTCTTTCTACCCCTTTAGAAAATCAAGAAGCAGTCTTAAAATGGTTTTCTGCTAAAGTACTTCTTTCTCATCATCGCCCCATAGAACTACGAAAAGGAATAGTAAGAGAAGGAACCTTTAAATATATAACTTATAATGGAAAGACCACTATTAGTAAAGAAGTATTTTTTAAGCCGGATACAGTTCAAGATAACTGTTTTGAGGATTATCTATTAGAGACAGTCAGATATTTTGTAAAACATAATGAATCTACCCTGATCTTTTTCCCAACTTGCGCTGAGAGTAGAAGATGGTCTAAATGGCTGGCTTCCCAATTAGAATCTCCTGCGGCTGCTTCTGCTATTAAAGAATTAAGTAGAATGGAAGAGACTTTATCCCGCAATGAATTATTGAAATTATTAAAAAAAGGAATCGCCTACCATAATGCAGATTTATCCTGGGAAGAAAGAAACCTGATAGAAAAATATATAAGAAAGGGAGAGATAAAAGTTATCTGTGCTACTACTACTTTAGCTATAGGAGTAGATCTTCCCTTTAAGAATGTTATTATAGCTTCTAATAAAATGTATGGTAATGATAGAGATTACTCTCATACTTATCAAAAAACTCTTACCCTGGCTGATATAGAAAATATAGGAGGAAGAGCGGGGAGGTTAAATAGAGGGAAGAGCAAAAATTTTTTAAAGAGGGAAAAAGAATTTGGCCGAGTTATCTTTTTAGCCCCTTCACTTATATCTGAGACCATCTTACAGAAACTTTATTTTAATAGTACTAATCAAGTAATTAAATATCCAGTAAAGAAAGAAAAAGATCTGCTCACTTTTCTTCTAAAATTAATAGTTACCTGTAACCAGGATAGCCGGGATAAGATAAGAAAATATCTAAAGAAAGTCGGGACTTCTTCTTCCCAAAGTAGCCCTGAAGAAGAAAACAACATCTATAATTACTGGCGCTTTCATTTTGAGGAAGATGAAAATATGGAACAAGAAATAGACAAATATCTGGATATATTAGTCGAAAATAAATTGATCAGGAAAAATAAAAAAGGTAATTTCTCTCCCACTACCTGTGGTATCTTGATAATCACCAAGGCAATTAAAGTAGAGACCTATCTTTATTTTAAGTCCTGGATTAAAGATAGTAAAAAGGGGGAGATTAGCAATCTGGAGATACTTTTATTTTTATCCTTGAGTCTAGACGGAAAAGAATTACCTATCCCCTTTTCTTTATCTTGTATCAATGATTGTAAAAGAGAAAGACACAATTGTGAGCAGGAAGAAATTTATCGGAATAGAATTCTACGGTTAATCTGTAACCAGGGTGAGGAAGATAAAAAGTTCTACCAGGATAAACTTATTCTAAAAAAAGATGAAGAGAGAGTATTCAATTTAGAAAATTACCTGGCTTTTAAGAAGACTCTCCTATTATATGATTGGATAGGAAGTAAAAAGGTAAAAAGCATAGAAGAAGAGTACAATATTTATAGAGGTTCTATAAAACATTTAGCAGAAAGTTTTTCTTGGTTAGCCGAAAGTTTGGCCAATTTAGCAGAAATTACCAACTGGAAAGATGAAAGAGAAGAAGACCTGAAGAAGATAAGATTACTATCAGAACGACTAATAAAAGAAGTTAAAGAAGAAGGATTGGAATTAGCTCACCCACATATTGAAACTTGTAAGCCAAAAACTGAAAACAGTCATTTGCAACCAGAACCTATTCTCCAGATAGATAATCATAGACCAGATAGAATTATCTTTTTAGGGAAAGAGGTAAAGCTTACTCCTTTAGCCTTTTCCCTGGTTTATCTTTTAGCCCAAAACCTGGGTAAGGTATTATCTTATAATAATCTTTTAGATACTTTATGGTCAGAAGATGATGATGATGCTACTTATGTTCAAATATCTTTTCATCTTTCTAAAATCAGAAGGGCTATTTTAACCACTATTGGAAATAATCAAATAAATAAAGAAAGAGTTAAAAATATTTTTAAAGTAGTTTCAAGAAGAGGAGTAATGTTAAATTTAGAAATAGAGAAACTAAAACTCATTTAATATTTTCTAACTTTTTAACTATTTCCTTAAAATAAATCTTACCTAATTTTACTCATAAAATAATAATTTAATTTTAATTATCATCCAAACAGATAATATACTGTTTGGATTTTTTTATTTTCTAATAGTTTTAATGAGGTAAAGAAAAAACAAAGAAAAAACAAAGAAAAAACAAAGAAAAAACTCGATACAAGAAATTTTTTTTATGATGTAATTATAAAGGTTGGCCAATCAAAAAACAAAAACTATTTTCAACGAAGGAGAAAAAATGGAAAAAGAATTTCTGAAAAATCAAAAACAATTAACCAAAGAAGGGTATGTTATCATCTCATCTTATTTTTTAGATTACTGCGTAGAGATATTGGGAACCGGACCGGGCATGCTCTATATTCAATTGCTTAATTATTGTCACAAGGGCAAAGATCTGGCCTGGCCTACTTTAGCTACCTTAGGCAAGAAAATGCAATTTACCCCGAAGTCTATAACCAAATTTCATCAGATATTATTAAAACACGGATTAATTAAAAAGATAAGTAAAGGAAAAACTGCCTCAGGCAGTTATAGGCGAAATATTTACCAAATCACTCCTCTTCACATGGTAAAAAATACCCTGTCAATAAGTAATATTTTCCCCCAAGTAGAGGAAAAAATTACTCCCAACCTAGGGAAAAAATTACCCGTAAACAATACCAATCTTAACAGTACCAATACAACAACAACAACAACAAATAAGGAAAAAGATGCTGATGTTGCTGTTGTTGATTTTAAAAAATTAAAAGAGAAAGGAGAAGAAAAGATGCTGGCAATTAAAGAACAGTTAATGGATTTAAATTTTGAGGGAAAATTTATTGAACAATTACTGAAAGACTATCCCCCAAGAAAGATTGAAGAGAAATTAGAACTGCTGAAATTTAAGAGGAACATCCAAAGTCCTGCCGGCTGGCTGATGGCAGCACTTAAGAATGATTACCAGGATGTGGAACAGGAAAGATATGATGAAGAGCCTGCAGAAGGAAGCGACAATCTCGTAAATACCCCGGAACAGGTTTCTCGCGAAAAAGCCCTGAAAGCAATCAAGCTGATTCAAAAAAATATCTCTAACTGCCTATCCCCTCTCCCCCCGGGGAAGAGTACCGGAGTGAGAGAGAGAATGTAAACTAAAAACTAATCCACGAAAGGAGATGCAAATGTCCGAACTAAAAGAACTAATCGCTAAAGCCAAACAAAAAGACGTAAAGGCAATGGAGGAATTATTCAATCGATTTAAACCCTTATTAAAATCGAGGGCTAAAAGATACTCCCGAATGGGATTAGAATATGATGATGTCTTCCAGCAGGGGGTGCTGATCTTTATTATTGGCGTTTATGAACATCAAGCAGAAAAGGAGAGATCTCCTACTGCCTTTTCTAGCTATATAAAAAAGAGGCTCGACTGGGGATTATGGATGTATTACCGGAAATATCTTAAACAAAAAATAGAAATCGCTTCTGGTCTAAAACCGAAAGAAATGTAGGACAGGTCTTTTCGGGGCGGATAAGTCCGCCCCCTACAAAAAACGAAAACCGTAAACGAAAAACCTAACACGGAAAGGAGAATATAATTGAATAGATTAGAAAATATCTTGATCCATATAGACCTAGAAAAAGGTTATGAGCGTTTAACCAAAAGAGAAAAGAAAGTCATTAATCTGTATTATCTGGAAGGATACAAAGATGAAGAAATAGCAAAGATTTATGGTGTTTGCCAGCAATCGGTAAACGAAAGTCGTAAAAAAGGAATAAAAAAATTAAAATATTTTTAATTTTTTTATAAACTACCCTGTAAAATCACCTCTTTTTTGCAATGTAATAAGTAGAGGGAGTTTTTAGTAAAGCTAAAAACCTAACAAGTGATAAGTAATAGGTAACCCGTGACCAGCCTAAAAGTCGAAATGTCATTGCGAGTGACCGAAGGGAGCGCGGCAATCTCGTAATTTGATGGGATTGCTTCGTCATTACATTCCTCGCAATGACAAATCGGAGAATTGCCAAATCTTCAATTACTTATCACCCCTCACACATTACACTAATTGACCTATGGGTCAATTAGTCAGAAAGGAGGTGAAAATAAATGGCCGTAGTAGTAACCGTTCCCCGTGATTCAGCCTTACAATTTAGATTGGTAGTAGGCACTAACCCGGATACCGGAGCACCTATCATCCAGAGCAAGACTTTTAGCAAGATTAAATCTGCCGCTTTAGAGCAAGATGTCTATGATGCAGCTACCGCTTTAGTGGGTCTGCAGAAGTACACTGTAGATGAAATCAGACTTGAACAAGAATCCCAGCTAACGGAATAAGTTTTTAGCCAAGCTAAAAACGGTGATGAGTGATAAGTAAAAGGAGGTGAAAAAATAAAATGGCCACCGAATTAGGAGAAGTAACCAGTTACAAAAGACTGTATATGCAGTTTAGAGATAGTGCAGCTAAAACCATAAACCTAACCCTGAATAACCCCAAGAACGTAGATGATGGAGACTATGCTGATTTTGCGGCTCAGGATGCCGCAGTAGAAGGAGTGATGGATACTATCATCGCTAAGAACATCTTCCATAATAACGGTAATGACTTAGTAGCTAAAGTCAATGCAAGAATACTTGATTATAAGTCTACTGATGTTATGGATATTTAACTAGTCGTTAGTATTGCGGGGCGGATTTATCCGCCCCCTTTCACCACGGCACGCCGTGGTGCTACCAAATATTTGCAACTTTAATTTATAAATTAACAAACGAGTGAAAGGAGTTTGTTCCATGTTACAAACAATCTTAAGTAAATATTTACTCAATGCCTTACTTATTGCTCTGGTCTCTATCAGTTATGGTTTCTTAAAGAACAAATTGGGAGAAGATAGGGCCAGCACTATTAAAGACGCCATCCTTGCTGCCATGCTCTGGGCAGAAGAAGAGCTGGGGATAGGAAGTGGCAGCCAGAAATGGGATGTTGCCTGGAAGAAGTTAATCGAGATATTAGCAGATAAAAATATCAGTTTAAGGAAGAGTGAAGAGAAGGCAGTAAAGATGATGATGAAAGCCAATGTGGGCAGCATCAATCAGCAGACTTATGATGTTTTATCAAAGAGAAAATTATTGAAGGAATCTAATCATGCAAATGTTAAACCAAATTAACGACATAATCATCGCCCCACACTTCAACTTATCCGAATTTGCCTGTCCCTGCTGTAAGCGGGTGATGTTACATCCCAAGCTGCTGGTTAAACTAATAGGGTTAAGAAAGATATTAGAAAGACCGATCTATATTACCTCCGGATATCGCTGCTCGAGATATAACCAGAAAGTTGGAGGGGTAACAAACAGCTACCACTGTATCGGACTGGCAGCAGATATCAAGGTAAAAGATATCAATCTGATCGAACTTTTAGGTTATGCTGAAGAAATAGACTTTGCCGGGATCGGATTCTATGAGAAGAAGAATTTTTTGCACCTGGACGTCCGTCCTACCAGAAGAACCAGGTGGAGGGAATAAGAAAAGTTGCCCAAAGGTGCCTGGCACCTTTGGGAAACTTTTTGAGAAAGGAGGAAATTATATGGAGATAAAAACTATATTAGACATTGTTGCTAATCGAGGATTCCCTATCGCTCTATCGATACTCTTAATCTTTCGTATCGACAGGTTTATGCAGGAAATCGTGACAGCTCAGAAAGAGGGTTATCGACAGATATTGGAAAACACTAAAGAGATACATAATACGATTACCAGCTTAAACCAGCAGAATCGAGAGTATTATTCTCTTCGCTTTTCGGAAGTGCAGAAAGAACTCTCCGGAATGAAGGCAGAGTTGGGGAGAATTGAATAGAAATAAAAATACAATAAAAGAGGGCAAGCTATAGAGAAAGTCATCTTACTTAGCCTGCCCTTTTTCTGTTCTCAAACCACATTTTGATATTTTCAATAAAAAAGGATTTGTCTTTATTTATTTCAGAAGTATTCGTAAGAAAATGGGATGTATACTATTTATTCAAGGATGAGGAATAATTGCAAAAATTGTAAGTTCGCCTTTACGTGGACCATAATAGAAGAAAACTCTATAGGCTGCTGAAGTACTCTGTTCAGCATAAGCTTCAAAAACTTTTTCGCCATTTGGTCCTTGAAGTGAATAGTATATATAGGTTTGTAAACCGGGATGCTTGGGATTTTGGGTTAAAAATTTTAAAGTTTTTATAACTGCTTTATATTGCTTTTTCTTCCCAGAATTTTCTTTTAGATTTTTCAGCACCATTTTAGCAGTATGAGTAAAATTTAATATAAATTTCATAAATCTTCCAGAAATTCTTCCAAGTTTTCTACCTTTTCGGTCTTTTCTTGTTTTGCTTCATCTAATCCCTGACGAATTGAGCTTAAGACTTGAGGGTTTTTATAAATCCATGCTTCTCTAATAGGAATAGATACCATAGGTCTTAGTAAAATATCACCTTCTTCATTAAAGAAAATCTGAAACTTATCTGCTTCCGTCTGAGTACTAATTAATTTCGTAATTTTTTCACCTATGGTTATTCTATTTTTGGAATCAATCGTTCTTGTACCTGCAGATTTAAATTTTCCATCAATATGATAAATGAACTCTTTTTTCTTAGTTTCCATCTTACTCACCTCTTCATACAATATAATCTATAGTGGGAAATATGTCAAGTGGGAATGTGGGAATTAAGGCAGCTTTTAAGTAGATATTCTGGTCGGGGCGAGAGGACTTGAACCTCCGACCCCCTGAACCCCATTCAGGTGCGCTACCAAACTGCGCTACGCCCCGACATTTTACATTATACTAAATGATTTTATTTATAGCAATAAAGTTTTGTTATTTTTTCTTGGATTAGTGGATTGGTTTACGAGGAGGGGGAGGAGATTACTATGGAAATTAGAGTTTGATGAATCTTTTTCCTTCGATCTCTTTTATTAGATCTTTTAGTTCGAGGTTTAGTAGTATCTCGCTTACTTTACCGGCGGAAAGTTTGCTTACTCCAATAATTTCATCTATTTGGATAGGTTCTTTGGTAATTATCTGGTAAATGGTTTTTTCTTCTTCAGTTAGAGAAGTATTTTCTTTAACCATCTCTTTTTCAGCTGTTTTTTGAGGAAGCGCTATATGAATTTCTTCTAAGATATCCTGATAATTGTCTACTAATTTTGCTCCCTGTTTTATTAAATTGTGCGAACCGTTGGATAACGGAGAGTTTATATTACCGGGAATTGCAAATACTTCCCTGCCCTGTTCGAGGGCGAAATCGGCAGTGATTAGAGCACCGCTCTTTTCAGCTGCCTCCACTACCACCGTTCCCAGACTTAATCCGCTGATAATACGATTCCTGCGGGGAAAATTCTGTCTTTCCGGCAGAGTAGAAAGAGGAAACTCGCTTATTATTGCTCCTGATTCTTGTATCTCTTGAGCCAGCCTTCTATTTTCGGGAGGATATATATGGTCAATACCGCAACCCAATACTGCAATAGTGCGGCCATTTACTGAAAGTGCGCCTTTATGGGCGGCTGTATCTATTCCCCGAGCCATTCCGCTAATTATGGTCAATCCGGCTAAAGCTAAATCTTTGCTTAATTTTTCGGCTACCATTTTTCCGTAGTAGGTGGCTTTTCTTGTACCCACGATGGAGATAGAGTTTTTGTCTGACTCTACGACAGTGCCTTTAAAATATAAAACCGGAGGAGGATAATGTATGGTTTTTAGGTTTTCGGGATATAGGACGTCCTCTATGGTTAAAACATTGACTTTATTTTTATGTATTAAATCTAATTCCTGTTCGGGAATGATATTGTTTTTTTCTTCGAAGAGCCTGGAGGATATTTTTGGGCTCAAATTCAATACTTTGGATATTTCTCCCGATTTCGCCTGCCAGGCAGCATCGACTGAGCCAAAATATTCAAGTAATTTGTAAAATCTTTTTGGACCTATATCCGGTATTTTATTCCAGGACAGCCAGTATTTTAATGAATTTTCTTTCAATTGATGTTCCTCCTCGATTCCTTACGGGTTCGATAAATCGAACCCCTACATTTTAGTAGACAGGCGAACCTACCCTCGTGAAAACGGGTGATGTCTGTCCTACGTTGTATGTAGAGATTGCTTCGTCACTTCTTTCCTCGCAATGACAGAAAGGATGGGTTCTCGCAATGACATTTTTATCAATCCTGTCCGATATACGATATACGATATACTAATAAGGTCCTTTGCTGACTAGTAGATTGACTTCTTTACTGCTTGAATTTACATTTCCCGGTTCAGGGGTTTGGGTAATAACCACGTCCTTGGGAACGGAAAAATGATTGGTATAGGTGACTCTGCCTAAAGTCAGGCCGTTTTCTTCGATAAGAGCAGTGGCTTCGTTCAGCTCTTTATTTCTGAGGTCGGGAATGTTTAAGACAATAACTTCGCTCCCTTTGCTTACTACCACAT
>Ga0307379_10004153_pt1 | contig 20791 bp, 17 predicted proteins | sample UN2MG_FD_202237 | JGI IMG/M metagenome (GOLD analysis project Ga0307379, IMG submission 202237) | Soil microbial communities from Risofladan, Vaasa, Finland - UN-2 | ecosystem: Environmental > Terrestrial > Soil > Coastal area > Acid sulfate soil | place: Finland: Risofladan, Vaasa | collected... | reverse complement strand
TAACTTATTCTATTATCTAACAAAATTATTTGCAAAAAGGTTGCAATCAAATTAATTATTAAGCTCCAAACGACTGTCGTTGATGCTTTCTTATTTAAGTAACGCTTGCAATGCATTGACACCGTGAATGTTGAAAAAACCAGCACCAATCCCGTCAACAAGAAATTTAAAAGCCGCTGTATTTCATTGATTTACAGCGGCTCGCATTTTGAAGATGTGGTGCCACCAGGAATCGTCCTGTAAGCTATCAAACAGTGATATTCATCTTCTAACAAATTGATATACAACTTTTAACTACAAAAACTGGACATCTTGATCACATTTGGCCGGTTATATTATAGTTAACATAAATAACTAAACAACAAGTACTTATCTCCAGTCGGGGATGGTCAACTTACTCCGGCCAAATGTGGTCAAGGCGATTGGCATTTCCACCTATTTAAGATTTATCAGATTCAATAAATCCTCCTCAAAAAATTTCGACTTTTGTCCCGCCAGCTCCACCTTCGCCCGCCGAAGCTTCATGCGAAGGCGGGCTTTCTATCTTTTCTGAAATTCATAATATTTTGTTAGTTTTGTTTATAAATATGTCGGGCTTCGGCGCATGCAATCCAGTAAAACATTAAAGAATAACTTTAACACTGCACCGTCGGCAAGCCTTTTGTGGCCGATAGATATAGGGCTTTGCTTTTTAAAGATTATTTTCAAATTAAGAACATAAAATTTGTATTATTAAAAATATTTCTTAAGTTTGCACCGGAATAAAAAATAAATATGAAAGCATATTATACAAGTTGGTGGTGGTGGTTAAGCAAATTTCACAATAAATTGTGAGACTATCAGCTGATTGTATAAAATTATAAAAGATATTAACAGCGGCCTGTCGTTCTCACGACAGGCCGTTTTGATTTTAAGTATATACTCATGAAAAAAACAAAAATTCATATTAATGTTACTGAAATGCTTGCCGATTTAATCACTCCGGTAAGTATATACCTCAGGATCAGGGATGTATACCCAAACTCCCTGCTCCTGGAAAGCTCGGATTATCATGGTAATGAGAACAGTTTTTCTTTTATCTGCCTGAAGCCTGTTGCCACTTTTAAAGTCGATTGCGGCAAAATCACAGAGGTCTATCCCGATGGAGAGGTAATTGTAACGGAATTATCTGACCATCATCTGTTTAATACCAGGTTTACTGAATTTATCCAGTCATTTGGACTGACAGACATACCGAAAGAAATTCCGGTGAACGGACTTTTTGGTTATACATCCTATGATATGCTTGAATACTTTGAGAAGGTTAAGCTCAAAGCTGCAGAAACACCTGATTTAAAAATACCGGACACTTATTATGGCTTTTATAATTATATCATAGCAATTAACCATTTTCAAAACAAACTTTATATTATTGAAAATCAGATTGATTCACAACCAGGTGAAACAGAAAGGATTAAAGCATTGCTAAACAGCAGGAATATTGCCATATATTCATTTAGGCCTGAAGGACCTGAAACGTCAAATTTGTCAGATAACGACTATAAATCTATGGTCACAAAAGGCAAAGAGCACTGCCACAGGGGTGATGTCTTCCAGGTTGTAATGTCAAGGCACTTCACTCAGAATTACAAAGGTGACGATTTTAATGTTTACAGGGCATTACGCTCAATAAATCCATCACCCTACCTCTTCTATTTCGATTATGGTAACTTTAAATTATTCGGATCATCCCCGGAAGCTCACCTGAGAATCCAAAACGGTAGAGCTTATATAAATCCTATTGCCGGAACATTCAGACGTACCGGAGATGATGAAAAAGACAAGATGCTTGCCGAGGAACTTTCCACCGATGTAAAAGAAAACTCAGAACACATAATGCTTGTCGATCTTGCCCGCAACGATCTCAGCAGACATGCAGGGGATGTAAAGGTGGAAAGTTACCGCGAGCTGCAGTTCTATTCTCATGTGATTCATCTTGTTTCATCTGTATCAGGCAGAATGATGAAAAATTCATCGATAATTGATATGATGACAGCCACTTTCCCGGCAGGTACGCTTACCGGAGCGCCAAAATACCGTGCCATCCAGCTTATCGATGAATATGAGAACCAGAAACGAGGATATTATGGTGGCGCTATAGGATTTATAGATTTCCGAAACCGGTTTAATCATGCCATCATGATACGTACTTTTTTAAGCATGGGTAACACCCTTTATTACCAGGCCGGCGCCGGAATTGTAGCTATCTCAAATGAGGAAAGTGAATTGCAGGAAGTCAATAACAAAATCGGAGCGCTTAAAAAAGCCATTGAACTGGCTGAAAAAATAAAATAACTCAAATCCTTTGATTATGAAAAAGATACTAGTCATTGATAATTATGATTCATTTACGTATAATCTTGTTCATTATATTGAGAGCCTGACCGAAAAACGCCCCGACGTTTTTCGTAACGATGAGGTAAGTCTCGACCTGGTTGATCATTATGATAAGATTGTCCTGTCACCCGGACCCGGATTACCGGAGGAGGCCGGTATTTGTCTTGAACTTATCAGGAGATATGCAGGGAAGAAAAGCATTCTGGGAGTATGTCTTGGACACCAGGCTATCGGAGAAGCCTTTGGCGGCAGACTGGTTAATCTCGAAAAGGTTTATCATGGTGTAACCGCCTCTGTTTCTGTTACTGATCCGCATGATCGCATGTATAAAGGGATTCCACCTACGTTCATCGCGGGGCGGTATCATTCCTGGATAGTTGAAAGAAACAGTCTTCCCGGTTGTCTCAGGATAACCTGTGTCGATGAAAATGATCTCATTATGGGGATCAGGCATAATGAGTTCGATATCCGCGGTGTGCAATTTCATCCCGAATCAGTCATGACTGAATCAGGCATGGATATAATCAGAAACTGGATAGAAATATAAAACTATGCGAAAAGTACTTAACTACCTGTTTGAATATAAAACCCTCGACCGGAAGGAGGCTGAAGAGGTTCTGACAAATATTGCCAACGGCTGTTATTCCGAACCTGAAATTGCGGCTTTTATTACCGTTTATCTCATGCGAAGCATAACCGTTGAGGAATTATCCGGATTCAGGGATGCATTGTTGAATCTTTGTATTAAAACCGACCTGTCCGATTTCGATATCATTGATGTATGCGGTACGGGAGGGGACGGGAAGAACACTTTTAACATTTCAACTCTGACAACATTTATTATTGCCGGTGCCGGATTTAAGGTGGCAAAACATGGGAATTACGCAGTGACTTCAGCATGCGGATCTTCCAATATCATGGAACATCTGGGATATAAATTCTCTGCCAGCCGGGACAAATTGCTTTCTGAGTTAGATAAAACAGGAATCTGCTTTTTACATGCTCCCTTATTCAACCCTGCAATGAAAAATATAGCTCCCGTAAGGAAAGCTCTCAAAATCAAGACATTCTTTAATATGCTGGGGCCTATGGTAAATCCTGCATCCCCAGGCAAACAGCTCATAGGAGTCTATAGCCTCGACCTGGCAAGACTTTACAATTATCTGTACCAGATGTCTGATAAACAATATTGTATTGTACATAGTCTCGACGGATATGATGAGATATCGCTCACATCCGATTTCAAATTAATCATGAACGGGATCGAACAGGTTTTTACGCCCGGGATGCTTAATTTTGATAAAAATGATCCTTCAGACCTTTCCGGGGGACATACAATAAAAGAATCCGCTGACATCTTTCTCAATGTTCTTCATGGGAAAGGTACAAAAGCCCAGAATAGTGTTGTTACTGCCAATGCACAAATGGCGATTAAATGTTATTTGCCGGCAAAAAGTTTTGAAGATTGCAGGTCTATTGCTGAAGAATCGCTTTACAGGGGGAAAGCCCTTGAATCGTTAAAGAAACTAATAGAAATGCAGCCGTGAATCTCCTTGATAAAATAATTGCAAATAAAAAGAAAGAACTGGTTGAATTGATTAAGCTGAAACCGGTTAAGGAGCTTGAACATAATAAATATTTCACCCGCGGGATTATTCCTCTTACAGAAAGCATTCTGTCTCCGGGTAAAACCGGTATTATTGCTGAATTTAAGAGGAAATCGCCATCACAAGGTATTTTAAATAATCAGGTTGATATCGGAATTGTTACAACAGGTTATGCCAGAGAGGGGGCCTCAGGTCTCTCAGTCCTGACTGACCACGAGTTCTTTGGCGGGGATATTAATGATCTGATGCTCGTCCGTAAGCTGAATTCCATCCCTCTCCTTCGTAAAGACTTTATAATTGACGAGTATCAGGTTATCGAATCAAAGGCTGCCGGAGCTGATGTCATCCTGCTTATCGCAGCCATCATCCCTGAAAATCAGATACTGAAACTTGCACACCTTGCCCGGTCAATCGGACTACAGGTGCTGATGGAAGTACATAATGTTACTGAAATTCAGATGGTTAATGAATATGTGAATATTATCGGCGTCAATAACCGCGACCTCAGGACATTTAAAATTGATACAAAGTTATCCTTTGAGCTGGCTGATAAAATTCCCGGAGATTTTGTAAAAATTTCTGAGAGTGGGATCTCTTCATTTGATACAATTATAAAACTGAAAAAAGCCGGTTATCAGGGATTTCTGATCGGGGAGAAATTCATGAAGGACAAAGATCCGGTTTTTTCATTTGCAGAATTAACAAGGTTGCTCAGAGGTTATGCTGAAAATTAAAGTATGTGGCTTACGCGACATTGAGAATGTGACAGATGTTGCCGGGACATTTCCCGATTTTATGGGATTTATCTTTTACCAGGGATCCCCACGCTTCGTTGGAAAGGAAGTAAGTAATTCCCTGTTCAATGATATACCTCCGGAAATAATAAAAACCGGAGTGTTTGTTAATGAAATAACCAGTAAAGTCAGAAAGGCTGTCGACCGATTTAAACTTGATGCCGTCCAATTTCACGGCTCAGAATCAGCAGATTACTGCAGGCATTTTATGCTGGAGGGATTGATAACAATAAAAGCTTTCGGAATTGAGCCGGGCTTTGAATTCAAAATTCTGAATTCTTATATGAACAGTTGTGATTATTTTTTATTTGATACAATAACAAAAACCTATGGTGGAAGCGGGAAGAAATTTGACTGGAGCATTCTTGGAGAATATGAACTTGACAAACCCTTTTTTATCAGCGGTGGTATAAGCTTCGAAGAAATCCGGGAGGTACTGAATCTGAAGCACAATGCTCTTTTCGGGGTAGATATCAACAGCAGGTTTGAACTCTCTCCGGGTATAAAAGATGCTGAACTGATCAGATCGTTCATTAATAAAATCAAAAGTCAACCAAATGAAATATAAAGTCGATGCCAGGGGGTATTACGGAGAATTCGGCGGAGCCTATATTCCTGAAATGATGTACCCTAACATAAAGGAGCTTCGTGATAATTACCTTAAAATACTTAATGATACAGATTTTAAGACAACATTTACCGGTTTGTTAAGGGATTATGCAGGCAGGCCCTCTCCTCTCTACTTTGCAAAACATCTTTCATCATTTTATAAGACCAATATTTACCTGAAACGTGAAGACCTTAACCACACCGGGGCTCATAAAATTAACAATACTCTCGGGCAGATACTTATTGCACAAAGACTTGGCAAGTCGAGAATTATTGCCGAAACAGGAGCAGGTCAGCACGGTGTTGCTACTGCAACCGTCTGTGCTCTTATGGGATTAAGGTGTACCGTGTACATGGGAAAGACGGATGTTGACAGGCAGAAACCGAATGTATTGAGAATGAAAATGCTGGGAGCTGAGGTTATTCCGGTATTAAGCGGAAATATGACGCTCAAGGATGCAACCAATGAAGCGATGCGCGACTGGATAAATAATCCTGTCGATACCTATTATATTATCGGCTCGGTGGTAGGTCCTCACCCCTATCCTGACCTGGTAGCACGACTACAATCGGTCATCAGCGAAGAGTTAAAGTGGCAGCTTAAGGAACAGACCGGAAAATCGGATCCCGATTATATACTTGCCTGTGTTGGAGGTGGCAGCAATGCTGCAGGATCATTTTACCATTACTTTCACAAAGAAAAAGTTAAGCTTGTTGCTGCGGAGGCTGCCGGGAAAGGAATAGATACAAAAGAATCGGCTGCAACCATCGCTCTGGGCCGTCCGGGTGTGATTCATGGAAGCAAAACCATCCTTATGCAGAATGATGACGGCCAGATCACTGAGCCTTATTCAATTTCAGCAGGGCTCGACTATCCGGGGATTGGTCCGTTACTTGCTTTCCTTAATAAGAGCGGCCGCGTGATCTTTGAAAATGCTACTGATGATGAAGCGCTTAAAGCCGCCTTCATGCTTACACGGAAGGAAGGGATCATACCGGCGCTGGAGCCTGCCCATGCCCTGGCCGTACTGGAAAAAATGAAGTTCAGAAAGGATGATATTGTTGTTGTAACACTTTCGGGACGAGGAGATAAGGATATGGATGCATATATTAACTATATGGGAAGATTTTCATCCGGAAGAATTAAACAAAATAAAAAATATCGATAAGATGAATCGTATTGAGAAACTATTTATTAATAAAACAAGAAATATATTATCTGTATATTTTACTGCGGGTTATCCTTACAGGGATTCTGCACCAGGGATAATAAAAGAACTGGAGTCTGCCGGTACAGACATGATTGAAATCGGAGTTCCTTTTTCCGATCCCATGGCTGACGGACCTGTTATTCAACATAGCAATAGCATTGCGCTTAATAACGGGATGAGCCTGAAATTACTTTTCCGGCAGCTCCGGGACATCAGAAAAGAGGTTGATATCCCTCTGATAATCATGAGCTACTTTAATCCGGTTCTGAGTTTCGGAATGGCAAATTTTTGTCAATCCTGTGAAAAGGCCGGAATTGACGGAGCAATTATCCCTGATCTTCCTCCTGAAAAATACAGTCTTGAGTATAAATCCCTTTTCCGGCATCACGGTTTGAAAAACACTCTTATGATCTCTCCTCAAACAGATAAAAATCGTATACGGGAGATAGATAAACTAAGCAGTGGTTTTATATATATGGTTTCATCATCATCAACAACAGGCATAAAAAAAGGATTTTCACAAGATCAGATCAGATACTTTTCAAGGGTGAAAAAAATGAAACTTAATAATCCTGCCCTGATAGGATTCGGAATTTCTGATAATTATACTTTCAGGCAGGTCTGTAACTATGCAGACGGAGCCATCATAGGGAGTGCATTTGTTAAAATGCTGGGTGAGAAAGGTACGGGGAATAATCCTATCAGGAATTTTATTAATCTTATTAAAACGAATATATCTGATTACTAACTATATAACCCAATGACTTCCAGAGATCCCGAATCCTGTAATAGCAAGCGGTTCTTTTTCATAGTATTTGTGGTACGGAAAGAGATATCAGTTATTCTATTCTTACACTGAAGACAGATGTCCTGCCGGTTATAAAAAGTGTATTCCTGTCCTTTCCTCCGAAAGTAATTGATATTGGTCTTTCCTCAACCTCGATAACGCCTTTTTTCTTCCCGTCCCTGTCATAGATATGGATTACTCCGTCAGCAATATAGACATTTCCATCCTTATCAACAGCCTGTGAAAACTCACCCTGCTGCTCTTCAAAGTCCTGCAAGCCGGAAAGTTTTCCATCGGTCCCTACATTCAGTCTGACCACCCTTTTCAGCAGTTCGTCGGCAACATAAACAGTTTTACCCGGATATGCTTCTGACAGAGCCGCGCTCCGGCCGAGATCGTATGTTTCAGGAATAAAAGTCATCCCATCAGTAGCAACGAACCAGTATTCCGGATTATAAATAACTATCGTGTCGAAGTTATTTCTCCACCGGCTCTGCGGATACAGTACTTTATATACCGACCTGATATCAGCTAGCCTGACCCTTTTAAGAGGTGTCAGTGATTCGCCCGGATCATCGGGGTCAATTGAATAGGCATAAGCTGCCCAGCCGCTGTTGCCCCAGCCGCTGTAACCGGGATAATCATCTGCAAGCTTCGTGACTGATTCCTGCTTCCCATCGATCATATAACCGGGTTGCGGATCATACCTGAACACAACCAGCAGATTATCTTCTGTATCGACGGCAAGTGTAAAAGGATTCCACCCGAAATCAGCTACCATGCTCAGTGTACCGGTCTCTGCCGACCATTTATAGATTCGGCTCAGTCGGGTCTCACAGAAATACACATTTCCCTTGCTGTCGGTTGTAAGCCCCTGTCCGAATTCAAACTCCGAAGCCAGTTTTTCAACTTTTCCCGGCAGTGATGAGGATTCGTTCCGCGCTGGTTCTCTGCCTGTTATTGTCATCTTTGCAAATTCCCAGGGAAGAGCTTTTATGTCCTTATTAACATCGTAATAGGGAACCTCGGTCACAAACATCACCTGTCCGTACGCATGGGAATTACGTATTACGATGTTTTCGCAATTCCAGAGACGGGCTCCTGTTGCACGCGGAGTATTTACTCTTATAACCCTGAAATGCCAGATATTTGCAAACATCATATCCTTGCAGTTAACAAGTTCAACAGGCTGGCAATCAACACCTTCACGGCTCTCCTCCTCAAGCTGGAATGCATAGATCTTCCAGTTTGATACATTGGTGAATGTGGCTTCATTGCGGACATGATGTTCAAGTGACATAGCGTAAATCAGGCCCGGAGTGGATGTATTGCTTATAAACAATCCGCTTGCAGCATATGTATCTGCTGTCCAGATGTCCTTGAAAGTACCTCCCCCGTTGTTGGTAATCCAGAGGCTCCAGTACTGGTTGTCCCATGCCTGGTCTTTACCCTGTATGGCAACGGGATTTGAAGGAGAGCTGACAGGTCTGGAACCGAAGCCGGATGCTCCGGCCTGTTGTCTCCGGGTATCATCGGATTGGGGAGAAGGTTTGCGCAATGTTCCATGACCGCCGACATATTTAATATCATTCATATAAGATCCTTCCCCCGCCATCCATTTACACGCGACAGCCCTGTAATTATACCCGCCTGTAAACAGGCCGATACCATTCAGGATATCATTACCGCCTTCTGAAGATTCCAAAAGCGGGACTGGTCTGCCAAAACCACTGAATGCCGGTTCACTCTCCTTCAGAATAAATTGAGTTCCAAAAGGGTGCAATCCTATCAGTTTTGTCCCCGGCCGAAGTTTTAGGGTGCCAGTAAACCGGTACCAGCCCTGTGGGACGTAGATATTGTCATATTTTGCCACCGCATCCCTGAAAACCTTTGTGTCATCGGTTTCACCATCACCTTTGGCTCCCAGCTCCCTGATATCGACCCATGTTTCCATAGGTGGCAGAGCGGGCATGATTCTTTCAGGTTTCAAAGGAAACTGCTGCAGGGGTTCTATGCTGCTGATAGTCCTGATTTCCGGTTCAGCTGCCATATCATCCATGATAAGACCATATGTGTATTCCTTCACCTTGTAAGTTTTAAGCCCAGGTTCCTCCTTCTTTCCGGTCTCACGGAATTTAACAAGTACCGGAACATTTCTGCAATCGATATTCAGAAGATTTACCTGTGTAAGAGTACTCTGAGCCCTGCTTATCACTATCCCGGCTTCTTTCACGTTGTCAAAAAAACAATTCTCCATAAACAGGCGGTCTATATCATTTTCCCTTATTTCAACAACAACCGGCACATTCCTGACATACATGTTCACAATTGCCAGTCCTGAATTATGCGGTTGAATTGCGGCTTTCCTCTGACCTTCAAAATAGGTATCAACCACAGCAACAGGCCATCCCGGTGATGTCTGTCCGCATATTATCCCGTAGTCACCTCCGAAGAAACTGACATTCTCCATTTCATTTCCTACTTCCGACAAACCGGCTTTGCCGCTTCCGATATTTATAACACAATGACTTATGAACCCGTGCTGTGCATAATGAGTCCGCATAGCGACGGCATTCGGATTACCGCTCTCTATTCGCATATCGATATTGGAAAGCGCACTGTAAAAAGTACCTGCACCGGCATCCCTGGGTTTAGCGCCCTCTTCAACGATTCCGCCGGTAAAAAATATCATATAACTATCACTGTACTGGCTTTCCGGATCAGGTTCCCGGAATCCCGGAGTGTTTTTACCAAGGATTATCTCGGGACGTATATTACCATATCCGATAAGACGGATATTAGCCGGAACATAAATAGTTTTGCTGATCCGGTATTTCCCTTCCGGAATAAATAATATTCCAAAATTTTTCTCCCTCTTAACCTGGTTAATGGCTGCCTGGAGGGCTTCGGATACATCCATCTTGCCGTCAGACCTGATATTGAAATTTTCAGGTGTGAAGTAAACCGCTTCAGGATCATTGGGTTTAAGTTTATAAACAGATTCACTTTTTTCCTTTGGTACCTGAGCATATATCAGCCCTGTACAAAATAAAAGAAGTAACGATAGTAATATTTTGCTGATCTTCATGACTGAAATGTAATTATAATTAATTGCTGATTTACTGAAAAAGCATACCGAACAATGATGCCGATACCTGAGATATGATTATCAAAATCAGGTTGACGGTATAGCAAAGTTAAATTATTTTGGTGATGAGGATAACCCAAAAAAGTTATCGCCCATTATCAACTCTATACGTTAATATGGATTACTGGCACTTAAGGTTTTTGCTCTGAGCTTTTGATGCATCTGCAAAGGGTCCGTACATGGCATTTTTAAATGATGCGCATGCATCGGAGGTTTGTCCTTTACCGGCCTGAGCAACGGCAAGCTGATAATAGAATTTTGCTTTGGCCTCAGCATCACCTGTTTCGAGGTCGAGTCCTTTCTGGGCATATTCTGCTCCACTCTCGAAATTCTCCTTTTTGTTATATACATCGGAAAAGAAGTAAAAAAGGTCCTTGTCGTCGCCGTATTTTGCGGCTTTATTCAGCAGAGCAAGCGCTTCATCCAGATTTTCTGCCTGGTTTGCCCGTGATCCGAAAGAACGGAAATATTCAAGCGCCACTGTTGAAGCCTGCTTTATCCTGGCGGTATCATTTCCGCTTTTCAGCTTCTCAAGATAGAGATCTATTGTCTGTTCAAAAGAGTCGGAGTTATTCTGTTTTATGTATATTAAAGCCTTGTTGTAAACTGCATTAACATAATCGGGATTGATCACCAGGAGACTGTCAAATGTCAGCAGGGCATTTTCGTAATCATTCTGTGTGAAATAACCCGTACCCAGGCTGTTATATGCCTGTACAAGGATCTTCCCTGCATTTGACTTATGTGTTGCATTTCCGTATTTTTCTGCTGTAGCAACCGCAGCCTTTGCAGCCTTAATTGTTTCCTGCGCCGGTTTCTTTTCGTTCAGAGCGGCAAGGGCAGCCTTATTATACAATCCGGGCAATACCTGCATTGCCTTTTGCTTCAGGTCATTGGCGTTCTCACCAACCTTGTCTGACAGAATAATTACATTCTCGAATGCCTTAATCGCAGCCTGTGTATCGGTTTGCATTGATTTCGCACCTTCATTGTAAGCTGCTATAACGTCATTACGTTCCTGAGCGCGGAGACTTACACCTGTTATAACAGAGATAGCCAGAATCCCTGCAATTTTTCTCATTACTTTAATGTTCATTTTAATTCAATTTATGAGGTTATTAAAATATTTAGTCATTTTTTAAAGGTGGTAAATATAGAAATTATATTTTAATTATGCAGACAATAGTATTAAGGGTGCCGGGTACTCGGTACTCGGTACTCGGTACTCGGTGCTTGGTGCTCGGTGCTGGATTCAGGGGTGAACTTGTACGGTATATCCTGTACTCTGCACAACACAAGCCTTCATACAGTTATACCGGATGTTTATTCAGAACAATTCCTCCGGGTTGATTTTCAGGAATTCCTGCCAGGGTATGCCTTTACCTCCCACGAGTATGACCTTGTGAGGATTAAAAGCCATTGAAAAAGCATCCATGCCGCTTTTCCTGTGTGAGATCCAGCTTTGAATCTCAATGCCGATGATCTTCTTATCCCTTTTAAGTACAAAATCGATCTCATCATTTCCCTGTCTCCAGTAATAAAGCCGATAGTTACTGGCTATTTCACAGTTAAACAGGTAAGCTCCGACGGCGGATTCCACCAATCTCCCCCATTTTTCAGTATTTTTAATAACAGCTTTAAAAGTCATGTCTGTCCGGGAGCTTATCAATGCTGTGTTTCTTACTATAAATTTTGGACTTGAAGAACGCTGTTTCACCATGCTGCCCGAGTATTTCTCAATACCTGCAAGCAATCCGGCTGAATCAAGCAGTTCAAGGTAGTGTGCCAGAGTGACGGTGTTTCCTGCATCCTGGAGCTGTCCGAGCATCTTTGTATATGACAGTATCTGACCTGAATAAGCACAACCCAGATCGAAGAGCCTTCTCATTAAAGCGGGTTTATCCACCCTCGTGAGCATGAGGATATCTTTTGAAATGCTTGTTTCAATAAGGGAATCAATTATATATCTTTTCCATCTCTGTTCATCATCAATCAGGTCTGAAGAGCCCGGGTATCCGCCAAACCATACATACTGTTCAGGTTTCCAGCCGAAGGCATCATGCATTTCGTTAAGTGACCAGTGGTTCATATAGCTCATTTCGAATCTTCCGGCCAGTGATTCTGTCAGTCCCTTCTGAAGGAGGAGTCCTGATGACCCTGAAATTATTAGTTTTATTTTTGCTTCACTAAATGTATCCTCATCCCATAATTTCTTGACGACAGAACTCCAGTCAGGGATCTTCTGTATCTCATCGATTGCCAGTATATGCTGTTTTCCCTTTTCCTGCCTGGATGTCAGCCTTGCTGCTTCCCAGTGTTTCTCTATCCATGCATGACCATCTCCTTCATACAGATCGGCTGATATGTATGTTGAACGTATCCTGATATCTTTCAGCAGCTGGATGATCAGAGTAGTTTTTCCCGTCTGCCTGGGTCCGGAAATGACCTGTATGAACTTTCTTTTTGAAAGAAGTCGTTTTTTAACATCCTCATACAAAGGTCTTTTATAAACTTTCATGATCTTACTCATTTTATTGAGTAAAATTACTCTTTATTTTGAGTAATTCAAATTTTTTACTGAAATATTTAATGCGGAATACACGGGGCTTCGTTATGCTAAGAATGACTTCTGGCTTCGCTGGATCTTTGCTTCGATAAAACAATGCCCTCCAAGCGGGATATAAATGTTACCTGATCTTCCTGAATATCAGAGTTGATCTCTTCGTATCGATATATTTGCAGAACTTGCCGATACTGATGGTCAGATCCGTTTCGTTATACCTGAAATAGTATGTTCCGCCTTGCAGTGAACTTGATAATCCATCGATCACAGTAATACTGCCTTCTGAAATTATGTATGAATAGGGAGCGCTTCCTATTTTTGGCAGCCAGTATCCGTTTCTCATCTCATAACCTCTCGACAGATAGAAATAGCCTGTATCCCTGTCTGAATTGAAAACAATGGTGTCTTCCAGGGTATGAGTCTCTACCCATGAGCCGGCAAGTCCTTTCGAAAGAGTAGCGGGATCAGGAAAATCGCCTTTCTCACAGGAAAGTAAAAGGAGTGGAAAAATAAAGAAAAATGAAATTTTCTTCATGGGATCAAACGTTTGGGAATAACACAATTACCGCAAAAAACGAGCCAGTTTCAGGTATTTACGCCGGGATGTCTTTATGGTTCAGGCTTGTAATATTATCAGGAGTTCAGAATAATACCAGGATTAAAATAAACTTGACTTTAACCTACGTGTGTAATAAATTTGTTAATAGCGGTATTTTTATCTGATTTTAAGAATACCAGGTATCTTTATTATAAATATAAAATACCCTCCTCATTTTGCGGACATGCTTCACAATGGAAAAATTGTACCTGGATTGTATTGACGATCAGGGAAATTGTTTTATCCTTTATTGGGCAAATGCAAGGTTCTTCTTTATAAGGTTTGTTTATTCCGGGTTAGTTTTTCATGATGCGAAAGGTATCACAACTGAAGAATCTGCATTATTTAAGATCAATAAACCGGTTATTGACAGAACTATTCAATTTTATCATAAACTTTTTAAAACTAATATTAAGATAAATGGAACTGATGATGCGATTATCAGATCATTATATAAAGACAGTAACAATAATGAATTGATATGGAATTGTCATCATCCCAGAGCTCTTGCCGAAATAATACATAACGGTGTTTTATATAAAGGTTTTGGTTATGCTGAAACGGTGATTTGTGCTGTTAAACCATGGAATCTGCCAATAGATGAACTCAGGTGGGGCCGTTTTTTAACTGACTCTTACACTGTGATATGGATTAACTGGATGGGGAAGTATCCTGTAAATAAAATATTTATCAATGGGATCGAATTTAATGATGCAGTGTTCAGAGATGACAATATTGTTTTTGGTGATAATACATATCAACTGAAGTTTTCAGAGATACAACCTGTCAGGGAGGGTAAACTTTCAGAACTATTTCTGAAAATGCCTTTGTTAAAAATGTTCTTAAATAGCAGTATCTTAAATACAACAGAGATAAAGTACAAAGCAAGAACAAGCTTTAATAAAAATTCTGAATTATTATCAAATGGCTGGTCATTATTTGAAATCGTATCATGGGGAAAATAAACACATTTATCAACAAAATTCTATACACACTGCTATTTGTAGCTGTAATCCCCTTACTTCTTATTCTATGGGCAAAGTACACCGGCGATATTATTAAGTTACCGGTTCCCGGAAACTTGCTCTCCGGGTATATACTCCTGGTTTCGGGAGCATTATTTGTTTTCACGGGTATGTGGAGCCTGTGGAGATTTGGCAATGGATTACCCATGAATGCATTTCCGCCAAAAAAATTTGTAAAAAAGGGTATTTATGCCTTTATGAAACATCCCATCTATTTCGGAGCTTCACTGATAAGCTTCGGATTATCGGCAGTTACACGGTCCGCATCTGGATTCTGGCTGGTAAGCCCTTTATTCACGCTCATGATTGTTGCTTATGTGGTCGGGTTTGAGAATGAAAGGACGCAGGCTGTTTTTGGCAAGCAAGAGTATAAGCCTTTCCTGTCCCTGCCGGATGTTTCAGATACCGCACCGGCGTTTAGTCAAAGATTATCATCGTATATCCTTGTATTTGTTCCCTGGATAATTATTTACGGGGCTTTCATATTTATCGGAGCTCCGGAAGGTACGATAAGCACAAATCTTTCTTTGGAAGAACACATACCTGTCCGGGAGCTCTCCGGAGTGTTCTGGCTGTTCACCTGTTTATTTGCTCTATCTGTCCCGTTTATAATAAAAACGAGGAAGGGACTAAGGTGTTTTATAACTGATTTATGGTTTGCTATAATTATAACAGGTTTTATTTACTTGTTATTTCCGTTGGTGGTAAGACAAAGAGATTTCGTTCCACATTCATTTTTTGGTCAGCTTATATTTTTTGAACGTTCAATCGAAGGTGAAGCTGCTGCACTACCCTCTTTTCGTGTGATCTGGGCTTTCATATCTGCTACATATTTCAGCCGGCGTTTTATTCATTCCGGGTGGTTATGGTATTCTCTTGCAGTTTTGATCTCGGTGAGTTGTGTAACTACCGGCATTCATTCGATACCTGATGTTGTCGCCGGATTCTGTATGTTCCTGATAATTTTTTACAGGCATCGGATCTGGGACTACATTCGCCTGCTATCTGAAAATATCTCAAATAGCTGGCGTGAATGGCGATGGGGTCCGGCAAGAATAATTAATCATGGATTTTATGGGGGAATGGCCGGATTTACGGGGACAATGCTTATTGGCTTCTTCCTGGGCAGACAACATGCTATTGCAGGTTTTATAATACTGATATTTGTTATTATCGGGGCCGGCCTCTGGGCTCAGATCATTGAAGGATCCTCTAAATTGCTCAGACCCTACGGTTATTACGGAGGTTTAATCGGAGGGATAATTGCATGTGTGCTGACGTCTCTTCTGTTTTCAATTAATCTTTTCACCTTGCTGGCTTCATGTGCAATGGCCGGCCCATGGATACAATGTATAGGCCGTCTTCGCTGCCTGGTCCAGGGTTGTTGTCATGGGAAGCCATCAGATGAAAACATCGGCATTCGTTTTACACACCCTTATTCGCGTGTGAATAAAATATCAGGTATGTCTGGCATTCCCCTGCACCCGACACAACTCTATTCGATAGCCACTAATATTATTACCGGACTTGTTTTAATAAGGTTATTCAGCATCGGGATGTCTCCCACTTTTATTATTGGAATATACCTGATATTTAACGGATCAGGCCGGTTTGTGGAAGAATCATTCCGCGGTGAAGCTCAGACTCCATATTGGGCCGGAATGCGAATATATCAATGGATTGCAATAATTAATATTCTGGTCGGAGTGTTCGTTTCTGCAATTCCCTGTAATGAAGTAATGCTATTCAATCCTAATATTCTATCATTATTCCTGGCCATCGGAACAGGTATTCTGGTAACCTTTGCATCCGGAGTTGATTTTCCGGAGTCGAACCGGCGTTTTGCCCGTTTAACCAGCAATTAATATAAAAATAGGCTGGTGGATTATCATTTGTGATATAGTCAATTGGAAAAGGATAAGGTGGCGGCTTTGATCTTATCCAACCTGATAATCGTGCAATCATGCAATCGTTCGATTGTTAAGCTTTCAAACCCTAATACCGTCATACCGTCATACCGTTCTGCTGCTTCGGGATATCTCACTCACTCTTTTTAATGTCACTGTTTACCGGCCCTGAAGAGCATTCATTCTTTAATTTGTAATTTAATTAGATATCACTTTCTTTGAGGTTTGGTTTTTTAATTATTTAAAACAACTTATTATGATATCCAGGCCTGCAATTCTTAACTATCTTCTGATTCTGTTTATTCTTCTGGGTACTAAAGAGGTCCGTTCTCAGGAAAAGAACTGGACTCACTTCAGGGGAAGCAACCTTAACGGTATGGCAGTTACCGAAAATATTCCACTGAAATGGGATGATTCTGTCATAAAATGGAAAACTGAAATTCATGACAATGGCTATTCTTCACCTGTTGTTTACAACAATCAGATATGGGTTACAACAGCAACGCGTGATGGGAAAAAGCTATATGCTGTCTGTATTGATTATCAGACAGGAAAAATAATTCATGATATACTGGTTTTTACTCCTGAAGTTGTTGAAGGAAAGCACTCCTTAAATTCTTATGCCTCTCCGACACCATGTATCGAAAAAGGTTTTGTGTACGTTCACTACGGAAGCATGGGAACAGCATGCATTAACACTGCAGACGGCTCAATAGTCTGGAAACGTACTGATCTGAAATGCAGGCACGTGCAGGGTCCGGCATCATCTCCGATAATTTATAAAAACATGCTTATTCTTCACCTGGAGGGTACTGATGTCAGGTATATAGTTGCTCTCAATAAAACAAACGGGGAGACTATCTGGAGAACTGACAGGCCTGCTGAACCCTATGAAAAAATGACTCAAATCGGAAGGAAAGCATATATTACCCCTATAATAATTAATGTAAAAGGGCGCGATATGCTGATCTCCAACGGTTCAGCTGTCTGTATTGCATACAACCCCGATACCGGTAAGGAAATATGGAGAGTGGTGGATGGAGCAGAATCAACAATAGCTATGCCCTTTACGGAAAATGGGGTAGTATTCTGGTACACCGGGTACATGGTTGCCGGTATCGGTAGTAAATATACTGATCTGCTCGCTGTTAATCCAGACGGCAGTGGTGATATTACAGCTACAAACATCATTTGGAAAAAACAGGATGGATTATCACGAAATCATTGTCTGACACCTGTAATAAAAGACGGATTGATATATACTGTTAATACCCTGAACACATTGATGTGCATTGAAGCAGCAACTGGAGAAGAGGTCTGGTCGACGCATCTGACATCAAATTATGATGCATCCCCGATTTATGTAAACGGGAATGTCTGGTTTTTCTCGGTAAAAGGTGAAGTTCTGGTAATAAAAGCCGGACGGAAATATGAGGTTATCGCTAAAAATCAATTGGATTCAGGCATCTGGGCGACACCAGCGGTATTAAGAAATTCAATTATAGTCAGAACAGAAAAGTACTTGTACAGGATTGGAGAGAAATAGCAGAATGAATATACGACCTGTCATCACAAAATCTGACCTTCTGGAAAAGATCAAGGATCTGCTGGTTTATTATATGTCAGTAAAGGAAGGTTACACCATACCCGACAGAATAATGACCCTGACCGATGATGTTGCAAAGCGATACTGGATACATGTCCGCCAGGTCGATATGAAGAACTATACGGAGACGTACAGGTATTTCAATTTGTTGAGTGATCTTTCAGCCTCAGTATCCTTTCAATCAGCTATGGCAGGCAAAGCGCCGCACCGTCATACCTTTACTGTTGCACCGTTTTTTTCATTCCCCGATTATTCCTATTTTAGCCTCCTGTGATAAATTCGAAAAACAACTAATTATGTACAATCCGGAAACTGATAATCGGACGACATCAAAATGTATTTGCATATCATTCAGAGAATTGATATTTGTAACATCGTTTTTTCTTTTTACAACCTGTCAAACTTATTCACAAACATCCTGCGACTGGCCTTCTTTTCATGGTCCGGACCGTACCAACAAATCGAAAGAAACGGGACTGCTGGATAAATGGCCGGCCGGCGGACCAGAACTCCTGTTCACCATAAGCGGACTGGGAGAGGGCTACAGTTCTGTAGCTTTCGGTGACGGACTTATCTTCACTGCCGGCAAATACAATGAACAGAGCTACCTGTTTGCTTTCGACCTAAACGGTAAGCCTGTCTGGAAAAGTCCGAATGGCAGGTCATGGTCGACTGCAGCATCATGGGCTTCATCCTATACAGGTTCAAGATGCACCCCGACATACGATAACGGAAGGGTATATTACCTGAGCGAGGCAGGACGTCTGGCCTGTTATGATGCAAAGACAGGGAAAGAGATATGGGCAAAGGATATTGCGAAGGAATTTGATGCTCAGCAGTCAGAATACGGCTTTTCCGAATCAGTATATATCGACGGAAACAAGCTTTATGTCCGGCCGACAGGTAAAAAGGGATTTCAGGTCTGCCTGGACAAAAATGACGGAAAGCTCATCTGGACCAATACTGATATCCCGGGTGATGAAGGATATTGTTCTGCGGTGATATTTGATTTTGGCGGGCACAGGCATGTAACAGGCTCAAGTACGAACTGTTATTACGGCGTGGATGCTGTCACCGGCAGATTGCTCTGGAAAGTTGATTTTGAGAATCCGCGCGGACTCAATCTTACCGACGTTGTTTCAAAGGATGGATATGTATTTATCACCAGCGGCTATGGAAAGGGCAGTATGCTGTTTAAGCTGAATCCTTCGGGCGATAAATTTGTACCGGAAACGGTGTGGGAATCAAATCTTATGGATAATCATCATGGCGGTGTCATCCGGCACGAAGGTTATCTGTATGGTTCGGGAAGCGACTCCAGGGGCTGGTTTTGTCTCGATTTCCTCACCGGGAAACAAATGTGGAACCATCCCCGGGGCAAGGGTTCAATAACCTATGCTGACGGCAAGCTCTACCTGCTTGATGAAAGAAGCGGTAACATCAGTCTTATAAAGGCTTCTCCAGCCAAATATGAACTTATCAGTGAATTCAATGTACCTTCAGGCGGTCAGAGCATGTACTGGGCACATCCTGTTATCTGCGGCAAAAGACTCTATGTGAGGCACTGGGATAAGGTTTTCGTGTATGACCTAGGAAAGTGACGGGAAAGGAGTGCTCGGTCTTTACAGATTAATTGTTAATTTTAATGAATTGTTCATATTTAACAATTGTTACACCAATAAGAAGATACTATGGCATTTATAGGTTCCCGTAACAGGTTCAACGAATTCAGGGAAGATTTCCTGAAAGATACAGGGGTAAAGAGTGTTGATGATAATCTGGAATTATATACTCAATATGTTATAGCCCGGTTTGCAGATCAGAATCACCGGCTGCTGAACGAACTGACTAACCAGATCCAGGATCTGTATAAAGTGCTCAAAAAGGTGTAAGGTACAGTCCTCCTTCTGCAGCTTCATCAACAAGCATCTCCTGTTTTCAGCGTTGCAACACCCGAATAATAATCCTAAAGCAATCTCGTTTAGTTAAGACCTGAATATCTGTTTTTGTAAATATGTTGAATCAAAATTATTTAGAACAAAGATTACGGTGCGCTGCACCTTTAACCTTCTCCACATTCATTTAGCTACAAATAGTTCGGTGCTCTGCACCTTTGGTTTTTACGATAAAAATTTTTCCACAAATATTCGGCGTGCTGCATCTTACACCTCCTTTACAAACATTCATCTACAACTATTATGATAATCAGCACCCTTTGGCAATTAATACAAAGCGGCAGAGCCGCGAAATATTTGTAGAAATGCATTTGAAAAATAGAACCATAGGTGCAGAGCACCGCAATATATAATTCTATTCATAAATATTGCTAAATAATTCGAACAGGTATTCCTGGTTGAAAGCAACATCGTTCTTTTCCAGCATTTCTAAATATTCTTCTCTAAAGGGCTGTTTTTTGTGATGATCTTCCTGCGATAAAATATATTTTACCACAGTGTCAATTTGTGATCGGGAATGGGTAAAAGCACCGTAACCTTTTTGCCATTCAAATTTAAATTTAGATAACCTTTTATCTTTAATCCATGCATTGGTTGATGTTTTA
>Ga0307379_10004152_pt1 | contig 20795 bp, 17 predicted proteins | sample UN2MG_FD_202237 | JGI IMG/M metagenome (GOLD analysis project Ga0307379, IMG submission 202237) | Soil microbial communities from Risofladan, Vaasa, Finland - UN-2 | ecosystem: Environmental > Terrestrial > Soil > Coastal area > Acid sulfate soil | place: Finland: Risofladan, Vaasa | collected... | reverse complement strand
TGATCTGGAAAAGTTTTCCGACAAAGAGGCCGCCCTTATCCGGCTTTTCAAGCAGGAAGGTTATATTGCGCCGGTTGTTGATTTAAATGCTGCGGAAGATTCTGCTGACGGAAATTTTGTGGTTTATGTCCATATCGACAAAGGTGATTTTTTTAATATCCGACGTTTTGAAATCAAAGGGAACCGGGCTTTTTCAAGTACGCGTCTTAAATTGCGGATCAAAACTTTTAAATCGTGGATGATTCCAGATTTTCTGAGGCGTTTTAAGGAAAAAGAATTTGACAAAGACATCCAAAACCTCATCCGTTTTTATCGGGAAAAAGGGTATCCGGATGTTGTTGTGAACTCTGTTGTCAAGAAAGATGCCAAAACTCAAAATGTTGCTCTTTTGATACGCATCGATGAAGGTCCCAGATATGACATTCAATTTCAAGGCAATAAAGCGTTTTGGGATTTTACGCTGAAAAAAGATTTAATCCTGTTTAAAGACGGCAATAGGAAGGATTTGGGTCTGAGGAAAAGTATCCGTAAAATAAAAAAACGTTACCTTGATTCAGGATATATGGACTGCCGGATAGAGATGGTGTCTGATAGAAAACAAGAAGCCGGCCGACCGATGCGTAACGTTCGCCTGTTGATTGAAGAGGGGCCACAATACATTGTAAATTCAGTCGATTTTAAAGGAAATTTTGCGTTTGATTCAAAAAAGATCAAAAAACAGACGTTGACCCGAACTCCGGGGATTTTCGCAAACGGAGCATTTGTTCAGGAAACCTTAGAAGAGGATAAACGTGCCATTACATCTCATTACCTCAAACAGGGATATATGGATACGGTTGTGAAGGATGAAGTAAAATCGCCTAAAGACATTAAAAACAAAAAACAGAATGTAGGCATTACAATCGGGATTGAAGAGGGGGTTCAGACACACGTAAGGTCTTTAGCAATCCATGGGCTGACCGTGCTATCAGAATCTCAAGCGCTTGAGGCCATCACTTTGAAAAAAGGATCTGTTTTCCGAAACTATATGATTCGCAGTGATGAAAACACGCTGTCTTCTCTGATTTCCGAGAAGGGATACCCCCATGTCAAGATAAAGGGGACCGCCGTCATCAGCGAGGACAATACCGAAGCCTCAGTAACTTATGAGGTTGACGAAGGACCTCTTGTTAGAATGGGTCAAGTTGCTTGTACCGGTAATTTCCGTACCCAAAGACGCGTGATAGACAATGAACTTAAACTCGATCCAGGAGCGCCGTTTTCGCTGAAAAAATTTTTGAAATCTCAGCGCAATATCCGCGATATCGAGGCCTTTGACTCGGTGCGTTTTAACACTTACGGGTTAAAGGAAAAGGAAGATAGAGTGAATCTCCTCTTAGAATTGGAGGAGAAAAAGCCTTACTCTATTCAATCCGGCGTAGGGTACGATACAGAAAGAAAGTTTTACGGCAACATCCTGGCCGGTGATTACAACTTTTTTGGATTAAACAAGAGGGTTTGGGCCAGTACGGAAATCAGCCAGATCGGTTACCGGGGCGATCTTGGGATCGCGGAACCCAGGTTTCTGGGAACTCGAATCAAGTCGGCAATAAACATGTTTGGTGAAAATAGGGAAGAGTTCAACACAGATTTCGGCACCAGAGAAAGGGGCGTTTCATTATCATTCAACCGCACATTTTTTCAAAAATTTAACGCCGACCTTTCTTTTGTTTATACATATAAGAAACAGTACCCGCGTGACTCTGAACTCATACCTTTAGGTGAAGAAGACGAATATGAGCCCAGAGAAATTTTAACCATAAGCCCCTCCCTGGTCTATAATTCAATCGATTCCTATACCCGCCCCAGAAAGGGGCTTTTTTCTTCTTTGCTTTTGGATTTTTCCAAAGGGATCAATAATTCTCTGGATGATTTTTTTAGATATCGCTTCGAGGTCCGAAAATATTATACACCGATAGAAAAACTGACATTTGCCTTGCGAGGACGGGTCGGGGACATCACCCCCTTTGAGGATGCCAGCACGATTCCGGAAGACCAGTTTTTTTTCCTGGGCGGGACATCCACTGTGCGGGGATTTGACGAAAACCGACTTCGATTTGACTTGGACGGCAAGGGCGTTGGCGGGTTAACCGCGATCTTGGGTAATATTGAGACAAGGATTGATTTGGGGCCTAATTTTGAGGTTTCTTTTTTTTACGACATCGGCAGCGTCAGAAACGCTGTTGTCGAAGCCGGTTCGGATGAGTTTCGCTCTTCAGTGGGGGTTGGATTGCATTATGTCACACCCATCGGTCCCATGGGGGTTTATTACGGGCACAAACTGAATAGAAAAGATAATGAAAGCGCCGGGAGATTCCATTTTACAATAGGGTTTAGATTTTAGTCGATCTAGGATAGGCTATAATTCTATATGCTCAAGGAGCACATTTCTTTTTAGCGTGGCCCGGGCTGTCTTTTCAAACTGTTCGGTGATATCTGATACAAAGAGTCTGAACGCATTGTTTTTGCTCAGTTGTCTGTCAACTTCAGGATGCGTATCCAAAAAGAATTTTACGTTTTTGGCAATGGCGATTGAAGAGTCTATGATATGGACTCTTTTTCCGATTTTTCTTTGGATTTTGTCTTTTAAAAGGGGATAATGCGTGCATCCCAGAATCAGCGTGTCTATCTGCCTGACTTTTAATGGATGCAGATATTTTTTTATGATCATCACTGTTTCGGGGTTTTTCATCCAACCCTCTTCCACCAAGGGAACCAGCAACGGGCAGGCCACTGAATAGACTTTTGCATCCGGCTTTAGGGCCATGATTTTATGTTCATAGATGCCGCTCTTGACGGTGGCGCGTGTTCCGATAACCCCAATTATCAACGTATTGGAAATTTTAACCGCTTTTTCCGTTGCGGGCGTAACGACCTCAAATATCGGAATATCGTAATTTTCAGCAACACGGCCAGCCGCCACACTTGAAGCTGTATTGCAAGCCATTACGATGACTTTTGCGCCTTGTTTAAGGAGAAAGTCGGTATTTTCCAGCGCGTATCTGACCACCGTTTCAGGGCTCTTGCTCCCATAAGGCGTACGGGCGGTATCGCCAAAATAGATCATGTTATAACCGGGGAGTTCCTCCATTAGAGATTTGACAACGGTAAGCCCGCCGATTCCTGAATCGAATATTCCTATCATATCATCCTTTTTGTTGATTTTTTATTCGATGCGATTATATGTACTTATTTACATTAACCTCTATGACCAAAATCGAGGCGATTATATGGATTCGCAAAATCAGACTCCGGCCATGAACCAGAAAATTTTCAATATAGACCTTTCCGTGGAGACGGTTTCAGTATATCTGATATGTTGCAACCTTTCGGACAATGACATGGCAATCTCTACGAAGAATCTTTCCAGCATGTGGAACGGTGCCGAAGCGTTGTTGCTTGAAGGCCTGAAAGATCTCGAAGAACAAAATATTCTCCGCAAGATTCTCTCTGACAGGGAGGGGAATAATATTTACAAACTTTTGGATGTAAAGCGCTGGAAGTTCTCATGAGTTTTTTGAAAGTTCTTGGGTGACATACGCTTTGATGGTGCTGTCAGGCACATCCGTGCGAATGCCCGGACATAGCGAAGCCATGATGTGCCAGTTATTTATATCAGCCAGTATGCTTTTCAGAAACGGCCAATTTTTGCACATCCGGGGTTTAACCGGATGAATGGAGCACCGTCCGTCCCAGAATATGCAGTACCTATCCCTGCCCTGGGTCAGAAGCGGCTTCCCGCCCGAAACCTGACAGTATTTCTCAACAAACGTCTTGGGATCTGTATGGACGCTGGCGGCAATCTTTTCAATCTCTTTTTCGGTTACAAAAGTTCCCCCGAATCCTTTGCAGCAATCGCCGCATTGCTGACATTTGAAAATGTCCGTGATTTTCATATCGTTATATCGGATGCCGGCTCATCATGGCCGTTTTTAAGGTAACTTGGTCAACATATTTCAGGTCACCGCCTATCGGGACGCCGGATGCAATTCGCGTCACTTTAACCGGATGATTTCCCAAACGTTCTGCAATGTAAGCGGCGGTGGACTCGCCCTCGGTATTTGTACTTGTGGCAAGAACGACCTCTTGGATCTTTCCTTGAGCGATTCTTGAGATAAGTTCTTTAATCCTGATGTTATCCGGCCCCACACCGTCCATTGGAGAGAGCACGCCTTCCAGGATGTGGTACAGTCCCGTAAAAGCCCCCGATTTTTCAACCGCCACCATATCGGCCGGCTGCTCCACTACACATAAAATGGAGAAATTTCTATTCCTGTCCCTGCAAATATTGCAAATTTCAGCGTCACTGAGTGAAAAGCACATGGCGCATAATCTTATTTTTTCTTTGACTTCCATGATGCTGTGGGCCAGACGATCCGCGTCTCTGCGCGGGGCCCGGAGTATATGCATCGCAAGTCGATCGGCGGTTTTTTCTCCGATACCCGGAAGCTTGGAGAGGTTTTTTATCAATTCCCGAATAGATTCTGGATAATAACTCATAGCGATTACTTTCAAACCTGAAGTGTCTACATTAACCCCGGTATATTCATACCTCCGGTAAGTTTGCTCATCTCTCCGGAGACCATTTCCTGCGATTTTATTAAGGCGTCATTTATTGCTGCCAGTATCAAGTCCTGAAGCATTTCCAAATCATCCGGGTCAACAACTTCCTTTTCGATCTGAATGGATACCACTTGTTGCCTGCCGTTGGCGACAACCTTTACCATTCCGCCGCCTGAAGTCGTTTCAATCGTTTTTTTAGCCAATTCTTCTTGTAATTTCATCATTTTAGATTGAAGCTGCTGGGCTTGTTTCATCATCTTTCCCATGCCTTTCATTGAAATACCTCCTATAAAATTTTGACATCAACAACGTTGCCGTTGAAAATCTCTAAAGCATCGGTAACCAGAGGGTGGCTTAAAGCCTCCTGTTTCAAACGGCCCGCCTGGCTTTTCTTTTCCTGATGTTCCGGGTCTTTTATTTTTTTGGGCACAATAACAACATCCATCTCTTTGCCGAAAAAATCGCTGCATACTTTTTTGATAATCGCTTCATTTTTATTCCGCAGGATCATATTTATATTAAAATGGCTTCCGTTAACTTCGATTTCAATGCGATTGTCGGCCAGTTTTTTTATTATGGAGTTCTTCAGATTGGCTGCGAGAGACGGATGTTTTTCTGAAATGATCGATAAAAGTCTTTTCCATGTGCCCTTAATATCCTCATTTTGATCAACCGGAGTTTCCGGTGCCGAAGCAAAAGTCTCAAGGGATTCTGCCGTTCCTGTTGCCCTGTTTAATGTTGATGGTGAATCTTGCCGCTCATCCTGGGACGTAGACCTGTTTTCAGGGACAGCAAAGTCGGGTTTGGTTTCATAAATATCTTTTCTAAGATTATCGAGCTTTGCGATAAGAACATCAATGGGTAGCGCCGGTTTTGTCTGAAATATCCGAATAAAAACCGTTTCTATGGCAAGCCTTGGATGCGATGAATGGTCTATGGTAATCTCTTCTTTAAACAGCAGATCAAAAATCTGGTTCAAAAAAATTGTTGGGACCTTCTTTACCTGATCCAGGATTAAGTCTATTTCATGGGCCGGAATATCCACCAGTTTACGGTTTTTTTCCCCCATCTTGACGATCAGCAGATTCCTGAAATGTTCAATCAGGTCTGCATACAGCTTTTTCATATCATGCCCCGCGCTGTAAACCGCGTCCAGAATGTCTAGAATCTCTGCAATATCTTCCCGGAAAACAGCGCCTGAAATTTTAAAAATAATTTCTCTATCGACGACCCCTAATATGTCGAGTACATGGTCATGTGAAATTGTTCCTTGGGTGCATGATATGACTTGATCCAAAAGACTCAGACCGTCTCTCATGCTTCCGTTTGCATCCCGAGCAATTAACCCTAAGCTTTTAGGATCTATCTCAACACCTTCTTTCTTGCAGATCTTTTCCATATGTTCGGAAATCGATTCAACATCTATACGCCTGAAATCATGCCGCTGGCATCTGGAAAGAATGGTTATGGGAATCTTTCGAGGCTCCGTAGTGGCAAAAATAAACATAACATGGGACGGCGGTTCTTCCAGAGTTTTTAAAAGCGCATTAAAGGCGGCGATGCTGAGCATGTGAACTTCATCAATAATATATATTTTGTAGAGGCTGTGGGCAGGCATGTACTTGACGTTTCCACGAAGTTCCCTGATCTGATCAACGCTGTTGTTTGAGGCGCCGTCAATCTCGAAAACATCTGCGGCATTCCCTGCGGTGATCTCCTTGCAGGAACTGCATTGGTTACATGGAACGGGCACAGGACCGTCTTTACAATTCATGGCCTTGGCCAATATACGGCCAACCGTTGTTTTTCCGGTCCCCCTCGGCCCTGAAAACAGGATTGCATGGGCCACACGGCCGGCTGAAATAGCGTTTTTCAACGTCCGTGTAATGTGGTCCTGCTTGACAACCTCATCAAAGGTTTGAGGGCGATATTTACGTGCAAGTACGAGATAGGACATGAAGCGTTTTTCCTAACCTGGATACGAGATTTTTGAAAAACGCCCCCTTTCGCCCAATTCCTGCGTCAGGCTCAAATTTTAATCCTCAAAATACAAATGTATTCAGGTGGTTAAAATTTTTACCTTCCTTGGTCTTGAGCAAAATTGAACATTTTTCAAAGGTCTCGATGCGAACCTTGATGCTGAATCTGATATTTAAATGGCGGAGAGAGAGGGATTCGAACCCTCGGTGCCGCTTTTGACAGCACACACGATTTCCAGTCGTGCTCCTTCGGCCAGCTCGGACATCTCTCCGAAAATATTGGGGGCAAGTATCAGGCTTTTAGATGCTATTTTTTGGCGGAGAGGGTGGGATTTGAACCCACGATCCCGTTTTTGACAGGATACCGCTTTTCGAGAGCGGGGCCTTAAGCCGCTCGGCCACCTCTCCATCATTCTCAAGCCTTGAAATACCGGTTGGTTCAATATACTTTTTTGATATTCCCTGTCAATAATCTTATTTTATATGGGACGAAATAACAACAGGCTTTTTAGGCGCCGGTTAAATCGGGGTCATGGTAAAAAATAAAAATTACAGTGTTATATCCAACTGCAGACACGATCGTAAAAAAAGTTGAAAATGTCCCTTTTATCGATCCGTCAATTTTATCACTTGAACAAGGTGTTTCTTTATAGTATCAGTTCGTCTCATTGAAAAATTTACCCATAACTGACCTATAAAAAAGGAATTTTTAAACATGGCTGAGATCATCCCTTTCAGGGGAATCCTATATAATACCAATAAGATAAATAAGTTGGCAGATGTTGTTGCCCCTCCCTTTGATGTTATCTCAGAGCAGGAACAGAATCAGTTTCATGAAAGTCACCCACAGAACATCATCAAGCTGACCCTGGGCAAAACATTCGAAAACGATACACGCACAAACAATCGCTATACAAGATCGGCAGACTGCTTTAACAATTGGCTTTCGGAAGGTATCATCGAGACGGACAAAGAACCGGCGTTTTATCTGACATTGATGGAATTTTTCTTTGAAAATAAGCGGGTGACACGTTACGGTTTGATCGCCCTGATCCGCCTTGAGCCGTTTGAAAAGGGCATCGTGCTGCCGCACGAAATGACCTTTTCCAACATAAAATCGGAAAGGCTTGAGCTGATGAAAGCATGTCATGCCAATTTCAGTCCGATATTTTCTTTGTATTCCGATGATGAAAACAGTATTCTCGATCGATTAAAAGATATATCCCTTGAAAGAACGCCGGATCATGTTTTTTCCGATAACATCGGGCAGAAACACCGGCTGTGGCGAATCACCGATAGTTCCGTACATCGGCATGTTTCCGAAACCCTTAGAGACAAAGCAATTTTTATTGCAGACGGACATCATCGTTACGAAACTGCGCTGAACTACCGGAATTGGCTGTCAGCCGGCAATCCTGATTTTAATGGAGGTCATCCAAGCAATTACGTCATGATGTACCTTTGCAGCATGGAAGATTCAGGGCTTGTTATTCTTCCCGCGCATCGGATGCTTAATCAAGTCCCCGCTGAAACAAGGGCATCGCTTATCGATAAAGCAAAGGATTATTTTGACATTATAACAATTCCTTACAAAGACGATCATCACAAAGAGGGCCTGACACAATTTATTTCAATTCTTAAATCGAATACTTCGAAAAATTGTATCGGAGTTTTCATAAAAAGTTGTCCGGAGCTTAACCTGTTGACACTTAAACCGGGTATTATGGAACAAATGTTTGGTGATGAACTGCCGGAAGTGATCAGAAATATTGATGTAACGGTGCTGACCCGGCTCATTTTTATGGAGATTTTGGGTTTTGATCAAGCCAGGCTCGACAATGAGAAACTGATCGCCTATTCGAGCGTTGCTGAAGAAGCAATTGATGCAGTTGCCGCCGGAAGACATGACATGGTTTTTATCCTTAATCCGACAAAAATTCAGCAGGTGCGCGATATTGCCGAAGCAGGCCTGATTATGCCTCGAAAAGCGACCTATTTTTTCCCCAAGGTCATTACCGGCCAGGTGATAAACAGACTCGATCGGTAAGATTTCTTGTAACCGTTCAAGGTTCAGAGGCAGCGAAAAGTGATTTGGGCAACAGCCCGTTGATGAAAGATTGCAGAATAGATTTAACCTTGAACCTATGTGCAGTTATGACTGTTTCAAGGCATAAACATTTTCTCAACCTCGTCTGTATATGCGCCGTTTTTTCGGTAAATGATCAGCGGCGGGCCGATCTTGATTCCTGCGCGCCCCTCCTTTTTACCCTCCACCAGAACCAGCTTTGCCGCCGTTTCTATTCCTGAATGTATCGTGCGTATAGACTTCGGCTCTATTCCGGCAGTCCGCATTTGTGTGAGAATGTCGGCCATGCGCTCCGCCGAGTAAACCATTACAAATCGTCCTCCAGTTCGTAACATACGACGACCCGTTTCAACCACATCGTATAGTGTGGCCTTAATTTCATGTCGGGCAACAGCCCGCTGCCGATTCGGGTTTATCCTTCCAGATTCCGCTTTCCTGAAAGGAGGATTACTCACAACCAGATCCACGGGTCCGGAAGTCATTTCGAGTATCAGTGCTTTCATATCCATACACAGAACGGCAATTTGATCGTCCAAACCATTTTCTGTGATATTGAGGGCGGCAATATCGGCAAGATCCGTTTGCACTTCAATCCCGTATACTTCAATTCCCGGATTGCGATAGGCCAGTATCATGGGAATAATACCACAGCCTGTACCTAAATCGAGGACCGTATCTTCCGGACCCGGTCTGGCATGCGAGGCCAGTAGAACAGCATCTATGGAAAAACGGTATCCGGACCGGTACTGCTTAACCTGGATGCGGCCGTTAAAGAAAGAATCAGCGGTCAAAGATTTCATTTTTTATACCGGTCCGATCTTGAATTTTATGTCTTGAACCAGCTCTTTTCCCAATGCGGCGTTGATCTTATCGATCATATCCTTTTTCAAAAATTGGAGCTGATGCATCCACGCTGAACTGTTGACATGGACCAGTAAAAGTTTTCCCTTAAAGGCTTCCGGTCTCGCATTTTTTGCGATGACATCTCCCACTGCGGTGTCCCACAGACTCCAAACCTGAGCCAGATCTCCGTCACCATCATGGCGACAGGTTTTCAAAACATGGTTGATAATATCTCCGATGTGTCCAGCTCCCGGGGTGTTTTTCCTTTTTGCCATAATAAAGGAAGTACAAAGTGATCCATTGGGTTGTCAAGAAACAATTGAGGCGGTTTCACAAAAAGTCGTTTTTACTCACGCCATGCGCCTTTTTGGTTTATTGATTCAATGTTGCTTTGACAAGAAAAATTAAGGGGTTATCGAATATGACCGTGCGATGTTAAGCATGAAAATTTTGCTTTTCCCTTGACTTGAAAGCCATGGTAACTTATATTATTAAGTCGGATAAAAAAAATAAGTATTTTGAAAACCAAACAGACAGGAATTATATCTATGAATTGGGATTGGGAAAAACTAAAGAAGAGGCAAGAACATAAAGAAGGAGGCATGGTTCCTCCAAAAATGGATGAGCTGGTCGAAAAATTTAAAAGGTTAAAACTGCCGGGCGGTCCCCTTTTAATTCTTATTTTCCTCCTTTTATTTTTTGGCTCTTCGACATTCTACACGGTTGCTGTGGATGAGGTCGGCGTTGTCCAGCGATTCGGGAAATATGTCCGAACCAGTCAACCTGGTCTTAATTTCAAGCTGCCGTCCGGAATTGAAAAGGTGACAAAAGTAAAGGTCAGACGGGTCTATAAGGAAGAATTCGGTTTCCGTTCTACCCGGGAAGATTCGCGGACAAGCTCCTATTCCGGCGGTGAGAATACGGCGGTTGCCCTCATGCTGACCGGAGATTTAAATGTGGCCGTGGTTCCGTGGATTGTTCAGTACCGGATAAAAGACCCTTACAATTATCTGTTTAAGGTTCATGACATTCGAAGGTTGCTCATTGATATGTCCGAGGCGGCCATGCGGCTGGTCGTGGGCGATAGAAGCATCAATGAGGTGATCAGTAAGCGGGAAGAGATTGCCGTCGAGGCAAGAAACGTTTTGCAGGCGGAGATGGATAACGCTGATTCCGGAATCAATATTGTGACCATCGAAATGAAGAAGACCAATGTTCCCGATTCGGTTCAACCGTCATTCAACGAAGTGAATCAGGCAATTCAGGAAAAAGAAAAAATGATCTATCAGGCCAAAGAAGATTATAACAAAGCCATTCCAACAGCCAGGGGTGAAGCTGAAAGAACCATTAAGGCCGCCGAAGGGTATGCACTGGACAGGATCAACCGGGCCAAGGGTGATGCTTCCAGATTTAGGGCGCTTTACGCAGAGTATGCAAAAGCCAAGGATGTGACCCGAAGACGACTCTATCTTGAAACTCTGAAAGGTCTTCTCCCTAAACTTGGAGATAAGTATATCATTGATGCGGATCAGAAAAATTTCCTCCCCTTACTTAATCTTGGGAAACAAAAGGGTGAAAAATAATGAAATCTAAATTTGTCTTTCTCGGTATTGCGGTTCTTGCAGTTCTTTTTGTTTTTACCGCCGCATATGTGGTGGATGAAACAGAGCAGGTGGTGGTCACTCAATTCGGAAAGGTGGTTGGAAAGCCTAAGACGGAATCCGGCCTCTACTTTAAAATTCCCTTTATTCAGAATGCCACTTATTTCCCTAAAAATCTTCTGGAATGGGATGGTGATCCCGGCCAGATTCCAACACTGGATAAAACGTATATCTGGGTGGACACTTTTGCCAGATGGCGAATCGTTGACCCGATTAAATTTTTTCAGACGGTCAACAACACCACAAGCGCCCAGGGAAGACTGGACGATATCATCGATCCAGCCGTACGAAATCTTATTACTGAAAACAGACTTGTCGAGACGGTTCGCAAGACCAACCGGGAGGTGGATACATATGAGATCGGGCTTGAAGATATAAAAGAAAGGCCGTCCTTTAAGATTGAAATCGGCAGGGAAAACATTACCAAGAAGATACTGGAACAGGCCCAGCCAAAATTGGCCAAGTTCGGCATTGAACTGGTGGATGTTAAACTAAAGCGGATTAATTATGTGGAACAGGTTAGAGATTCCGTATACGGCCGTATGATTGCAGAGCGGAAGCAGATTGCCGAAAAATTCAGATCAGAGGGTCAAGGTGAAGCCAAGAAGATTCTGGGTGAAAAGGAAAGAGATTTGAAGAGAATCACTTCCGACGCTTACAGAGAGGCGCAGATATTAAAGGGCAAGGCCGACGGCGAGTCAACACGGTTATATGCCGAAGCTTATGGTATCGACCCGGATTTCTATTCATTTGTCAAGACACTTGAAATATACGACGATGCCCTCGGTAAAGACAGTTCGCTTTTGCTTTCAACGGACTCGGAGTTCTTCAAATATTTGAAAGGTTATTCCGGAAAACAATAACATCAAAAGAAAAAAGCACCGGAATCGTTGAGAACATCTGAGTCTATCAACGGGTGCTTTTTTTCATATCCATAAAAGGCCTGTGGGCAAAGAATTTATTTGCCCTTTCTTCTTTGATGCCGTGTTCGCGCCAAGAGCTTTCTATGTTTATGTTTTCTCATTTTTTTTCTTCGTTTTTTTACAACACTACCCAACAGATCACCTCCAATCTTTATTTTCTTTGTAGAATAAAAAATGATAAATACATCATAAATTACGCGATGTCCACATTTTTTTTAATTAATAGCGGACCTCATGGGGAATTTGAAAAAAATCAATGCCGAGCAGATCAAAATCGTAAACAATTGTGTGGCAATGGCAGAAGAGCTTGTAAGTAACTTCTATAAAATGTCTGCCAGTCAATGGTCCGCCGCTTGCGCATACGATATCAAAACGATGGTCGATCTTTGTCCCGAAGAGATCGTTCACGGCCCTTTTGCCCAGATCATTCGTTATAAAGGTAAGCGGAAAGATTCGTTTCTGGGTTCTTCAGCGTATGATTTTTATAAAATATGTATTCAGGATCACGCCATTCTTTCGGCACTGAAAGAATGGCCTGATCTCAAACTTTTCCCGTTTGTCCTCTACATCGTAACCCACGAATTGATTCATATCCTTAGGTTCACTAAATTCCAACAATATTTTGAGGCCTCACCTGAAGAAATGATGGCCGAAGAGGCTCATGTCCATGAAATAACCCATGGGATACTCTTGGAGGTTAATGTCCCCGGTATGGAGAATGTGCTGATATTTTACGAAAAATGGCGCATGCCCATTGATGATTTGAGAAAATTATAACGCAAAAAAATGCCGGACGTGCCTTGACAATACCGAAACATTGCATATATTAGTTAAGTTTTATGAATTTGCAAAAAAAAGAAAATTCTGCTTTTTGAGAAATAACAAATATTTAGTCTTTCATCAGGAGGTTTTAAAATATGCCCATCTATGAATATGAATGTCCCAAATGCGGCAGAATAGATGAGGTTCTACAGAAGTTTTCTGATAAACCGCTGGACCGATGTAAACACTGTTCGGGAAAACTCCACAAGCTTATTTCTCACAGCAGTTTTCACCTTAAAGGAACAGGGTGGTATATAACAGATTATGCAAACAAATCCCAAAGCTCTGCTAAACCTTCACATAAGGTGAAGCCCGAAGCAAAAAAAATCTCAGATAATTCAAGCAAAAAAACCGAAAAGTCAAGCAAACCCGCCGAGTAAGCACTTTAATATAATTTCTGTTAAAATTTCATTGGGAGAGATTATATTAAAAAATTTTTAAAAAAAACAGGTTAAGAAAAAAACAGGAAAAAGGAGAATTTGAAAAATGAAACTCAGACCGTTAAATGATCGAATTTTGGTAAAGCGTGTTGAGGAAGAGACAACGACCAAGGGAGGAATCATTATCCCGGATTCTGCCAAGGAAAAACCGGCGGAAGGAAAAATTGTTGCAGTTGGAAAGGGTGCGCTGAATAACGACGGAAAACGTGTCCCTCTTGAAGTCAAAGTAGGTGACCGGATTCTGTTCGGGAAATATGGTGGACAAGAGATAAAGGTTGAAGGCGAAGAATATCTGATCATGAGCGAACAAGAAGTGCTCTGCGTAATCGAATAATTTAAAAAAAAACGGAGGATAGACCGATATGGCTAAACAGATAATATACGACATGAAAGCCCGTGAAGCCCTGCTTAACGGTATTAGAAAACTTGCTGATGCGGTAGTTGTAACTCTTGGTCCCAAAGGCAGGAACGTTATTCTTGAAAAATCATGGGGGTCTCCCACGGTTACCAAAGACGGCGTAACCGTAGCCAAGGAAATCGAACTCGAAGACAAATTTGAAAATATGGGCGCCCAGATGGTTAAAGAAGTTGCCAGCAAAACCAGTGATATGGCCGGAGACGGGACAACCACAGCGACAGTGCTTGCAAGGGCGATATATGAAGAAGGCCAGAAACTTGTTGCAGCCGGGAACAATCCCATGGCCATCAAACGCGGTATTGAAAAGGCTGTTGAGGTTGTTGTCAAAGAACTGCACAACATCAGTAAACCGACCAAAGATCAGCGTGAAATCGCCCAGGTCGGTACCATCTCGGCAAACAACGACGAAACCATTGGAAACATCATTGCCGAAGCCATGAACAAAGTGGGTAAAGAAGGCGTAATTACCGTTGAAGAAGCAAAAGCCATGGAGACTTCACTTGAGGTCGTGGAAGGTATGCAGTTTGATCGCGGCTACCTTTCGCCATACTTTGTGACGGATGCGGATAAAATGATTGTTTCATTAGAAGATCCGTATATTCTCATTCACGAGAAAAAGATTAGCAACATGAAAGATCTGCTTCCGATTCTTGAGCAGGTTGCCAAGATGGGCAAGCCCCTTATGATCCTTGCGGAAGACGTGGAAGGCGAGGCACTTGCCACACTTGTGGTGAACAAACTGAGAGGGACGCTCCAGGTCGCTGCCGTCAAGGCGCCCGGTTTTGGCGACAGACGAAAGGCCATGCTGGAGGATATAGCGATTCTAACCGGCGGCCAGGTGGTATCAGAAGATCTGGGAATCAAGCTTGAGAACCTTACCCTTTCAGATCTGGGTAAAGCCAAACGCATCAATATCGACAAAGACAACACCACGATTGTTGACGGTGCTGGTTCACGTGCCGCACTGGAGGGCCGTGTAAAGCAGATCCGCACGCTAATTGATGATACCACATCGGATTACGACCGTGAAAAACTCCAGGAACGACTGGCCAAACTGATCGGTGGTGTGGCTGTGATTAATGTGGGCGCTGCCACTGAAACAGAGATGAAGGAGAAAAAGGCCCGTGTCGAAGACGCATTAAATGCTACTCGGGCTGCGGTTGAAGAAGGTATCGTGCCCGGCGGCGGTGTTGCCCTTGTCCGCTGCCTGGATGCTTTGGAAAAAATTAAAATCAAAGCCGACCAGAAGTTGGGTGTAAAAGTTGTAATGCGTGCAATAGAAGAACCCCTGCGACAGATTGCCAATAACGCTGGCGCTGAAGGTTCTGTTGTGATCGATAAAGTTAAAAATGGCGAAGGCGCTTTTGGTTACAATGCCGAGACCAACAAATATGAAGATTTGATTGAAGCCGGTGTTATCGACCCGACCAAAGTGGTCCGTTATGCCCTTCAAAACGCAGCAAGCGTTGCTTCTTTGATGCTCACCACCGAAGCAATGATTGCAGAGAAGCCCGAAGAAAAATCAGACCCCATGCCCGGCGGCGGAATGGGCGGCGGAATGGGCGGAATGGGCGGAATGGGCGGAATGATGTAACCCATCCCATTTAGTCACTTATTTATGAGCCCTCATGTTTTATTCGCATGGGGGCTTTTTTTTGCAATACCTTTGTAAAAATCGTTGCATTCAAAAAACCGGTTTTTAACCCGGATTTTTCGCCCCTCATAAGTACGGTCCCATGGATCAGCTGCCCTAGTTCTCGATTTTCAAAAAGCCAACTTGATACAGCTTGACAAATTACCGACAGCCGGGTTATGAAATTACCCAAGATCTCTCATGAAAATCAGTCTTGCTTTATAATTATTTAAGAATATAAGCAGATTAAATCTATTAAGCAATTATTGTGCAGACACACTGTGATATTTCTTATACGGTAAATTCTTCATCTAAAGGCGAGGCCTTAATCACCCATTTGCTTCAATATCAGAAATTCGCGCTTACATACGACAGCTTCATTCCTGACGTGGAGCAAATGAACGAATCAGACCCGTGAGAAATCCGGACACGCTGAAAAAATGGTTGATTAAACAACAACAATGAAAAGATCGGAGCGTCTAATGTATTGCAACGGCAAATTCAAGATAATGATGTGTTTGTGTATTTTAGCTGCACTGATCGTTTTTCCGGTTCATCTTTTTGCACAGGAAAGCAAGGATACTGTGGAACATGAAGCAGGTTTTTACTATACTGTTCAAAAGGGAGATACGCTGTGGGATCTTTCTGCCCGATTTTCAGATTCACCATGGGTATGGCCCGAATTGTGGAGCGAGAACCGTCAGATCTCCAATCCACATTTGATTTATCCGGGTGAGCGTATTCGAATCTATCATGGAAAAGGCATCGATACTTTCGTTCCCAAAAAAGTGGGGACTGAACGGCCCATCAAAAATGAAACGGTAAAGAAGACGCATTATTATTCTCCCATTAACAGCATTGGATTCATCCGAAAACAACCGGTCACTCCCCAGGGTATCATCTTCAAGGTGAAGGATGATAAAGGATTGATCAGTGTCGGGGATCTGGTTTATGTTCGGCAAAAGGGTAACGATCCGCTTATAATGGGCCGTAAATATACAGTGTATAGAACCTTAAAGCCGGTTGTCGACGAAAAAACAAAAACGCCCATAGGAACCCAGCACTACCTGACAGGGGTTGTTGAAATCACAAAAAAAGAACCCGGTTTTGCGTTGGGCAAGGTTGTTCAATCCTATCGAAGCATTGCCATCAACGATCTTTTGATACCGTATAAAAAACGGTCGCCAAGGATCGCGCTGACTGAAAGTATAAAAGGACTCAACGGTAAAATCATTTCAGCTGAAGAGCATGTAAATAACATCGGCGATGAAACCATAGCATTCATCGACAAGGGGAGCGAAGATGGTGTAACGCCCGGGCAGTCGTACAGCATCTATTATCAGGAAAAGGACAAAAACGGGCTGGAGACAAAAGAGAATGTCCTCCTGTCGCCGGTCGTTTACGGTACGCTACTTGTCCTTCACACCGAACAGACCACATCCACAGTTCTCATAATTCGCACAGAACAAAGTATTCAGCCGGGAGCGACGATTTGTAGTCCAATGGAATAGGTTTGGTATTTATTTTTACATCCTGACCGATTTAAAATCTTAAGTAATTCCTGAAAGCGCCAAACAGGCAGGGATGTTGTATTATGCCCTGCGAGGTTCCAGAACAGCTTTTTCCGGGGCTGATTTCGGTTAGAACCCTTCAATTCATTGCGCCTTTTGGGACAGCACCCCCCCGTATCATTTTTATGAATCTTAATTCATATCAAAAGCGTCACATGGTCGATGGTTCAAGCGTTCCAAACAGACAGAACACTGCGTGCGTATGAAGTTGGCGTGTATGGCCCGTATTAAATTTTTGTTGTTGGTTTTAGCCGTCGTTCTCTGTTTTATTGTAGTTTTTTTTTCGGGCGCGGCGTTTTACCTCTATTATCATCCTGAGCTTATAAAGCCCATGATAGAGCGGTCTTTATCTGCATCCACAGGGGCATCGTTCACCATAGAGAATCTCTCCTACTCCTTTGAACCCATGGTCTTAGAGGTAAAGGGGATTCATCTCAAACCGATGAGTCGACAGCAAACCTTTTCAATGGATGTTCGTTTTGCCAGGGCGGATATGGCTGTTATGGGTCCATTGGGTCACAGATCCCTCATTATAAAAAATATGCAGTTGAACGGTGTTTATCTTGACCTTTCTTTGGAACGGTTCGAATTGCCTACCATTGCATCTGGGAAAGAGGGCCTTTCTTTTCCGGCCAGGATGGTTCGGGGACTTGTCGGCTTTTTTATTTTCAGAGACATCAAATTTCAATCAGGGGAAATACTCGACGGACGTATCTCGGCAGTTATGGGCGATCAGGCGCTCCAGGCCCATCGAATTCATGCCAAAGTCGGCGCCGACCAACCCCTTTTCTTGTCTTTTGCTTTGGAGATCAAAAGGCCTTCCCGAAATATTCATTTTAGGGCGCCGAGCGTAAACATCCATACCGATAAAATGTTCGATATTTTTGATCTCAAGTTAAATGGTGCGATTCAGTCCCATGACATGACCCTCCAAGGTTCCGAACTGGGGATACGGAGGATGGACGTGGTGTCTATATTTACTTATACCCATGCCACAAAAAAGCTCAATGTCGAGAATCTTCAAGTCAGTTGTAAGGGTATCGCGTTACGGCCTGATTTGGAAAAGATGGGATCGTTGCCCGTTTCAGTGACCGCTGCCGAATCCATATGGATGGAAACCGGACTCACCTATGATATGGACCAAGGAGAAATCGCCTTTGTTCCCCTGGAACTCCATATCGGCGGTGTATCCCTTATGGAAAAGACAAATAAGCCCCTGCCGCCAATGGACATCAATCTCCGGGCAGAGGGCATCTTTCATTTGCCCACATACCGATTGGACATTGTCCAGATACATCTGGCCTTTGCCGACATCCTAAAAATGGAAGGGGCGCTCCAGGCAGAACTCGGTCAGAAAGGTGCGGTGCGGCTTCAGGTGAGAGAGGCTTCGCTATGGCCTGAAAGGAGCCATACCTTTTTCCCATCGGAAGTCAGGCAGGCCTTAAAGCCCGTTAGGATCGAAGGCATTGTCCGTTTTAAAGGCCACCTTGCCGGGGTCAAGGCGCACGAGAAATGGCTTTGGGAATGTGACCTTGAATCCCGGTTAACGAAAAACCCCTATGCCTTCGTCGATAAAGAGACACAGTTAAAGGGCGTGGTCTCCGCCGTAATAAAGGTCAAGGGGCGCTTGCCTGATGTCGCCATCTCAGCCGAGATGGACTGGGATCAAAACATCCTTTCAGCCAAAGCACTGGCCCTGGAACAGTTTAAGGCGAATTTTTCTCTCTCAGCCCGGTATCCCCGGATGGATATCAAGGATGTGGCCGTCCAAATCCCTCAGACAAAGATCCACACCGGAACCCGAGATCTTCTGATCAAAGATATTCGTGTCCAAATACCGGAATGTAGAATCGATACAGAAAAAAGATCTGTTGTACTCCCGGAGGTCCGATTCGACTCTGCCGATTTGAAAAATATTTTGTTCGCGGCTGATTTGCAAGAAGGCCGGATAAACCTGACGATTCAAGGTGCAGAGACCGCTCTTTTTCATGCAGCAGCAGCCCACCGCCTGCTTCCGGCCGATTGGAACCTTACGGCTCGGGATTCCATCCAGATCAAGGTCACGGGAGCGGAGGCTGGGCCGTGGCGGGTGAAGGCAAAGCTGTCTCTCGAGGATCTGGTCTTTCAAAACAAAGATGGCAGCCTAATGGGAGAAAATATTTCGCTTATTACAGGTATCGAAGGTGATGTCGATTTAAAGCGCTTCAGGATGAACTTTACCGCTGCTTTAGAAGCCAAAGGGGGTGAAGCCCTTTATGATCGTTATTATCTGAACCTGAAAAAAAACCCCATTGTCACGTCATACAAAGGGTCCTACAATATTCAAAAAAGATTGCTGAGGCTTTCCAAACTCAGGTTTGACCTGAAGGGCATCCTTCCCATTGAAATTCATGGATACCTCAATCAAGATCCATCCAAGGGGGATACCTATTTTACCGTAACCATCCCGCAAGTGCCCTTGAAACCAATTTTTCATCACCTTTTGCAGGAACCCTACAAGACGGAGAAACCCTTTCTGGAAAACCTTGAGACCGGAGGAACCGTTTCAGCTGAATTCAACGTGAAAGAATGTCAGAATGCGTGGGAAGTTAGAGGCCGTCTCGGGTGGCATGGGGGAAACTTTTCTCTGGGAGAAAGAGACATCTCGCTAAAAGGTATTGATTTCGATCTTCCTGTCTGGTACCGATCCCGATTCGTCAAAACGCCTGTTGAAACCCTCGAAGGTAAGTTCGAGATCCAATCCGTTAGGGTTCCCCTGCTACCTGAACAGCCGTTAAGAATCCGTCTGAATACGGGCCCAAACCGAATATCCGTCAAATCTCCCACCGTGATTCGAGTGCCCGGCGGAGATCTTCGCCTGGGACCTGTTGAGGTCAATCACCTCTTTAGCTCGGATCTTTCCGTCCATACCTTTCTGGTATTCGACCGTATAAAACTGCAACCGCTTCTATCCAGGATCTGGACACGTCCTTTGGAGGGAACCTTAACCGGTATACTCGACCCCCTCCGATACGAAAAGCACGCTGTAACCAGTCAGGGAGAGATCAGGGCCGAAGCATTTGGCGGCAAGATTCTTATATCCGACCTTGATATTCCAGGAATTTTTACATCTGCACCGGTTTTAAAGCTCAATGCACAATGGGATGGTCTTCTTCTGTCAGAAATGACCACCGGCACTTCATTCGGAAAGATTGAGGGGGTCTTGAATGGCCACATCCGTGATTTTGAGATCGCCTATGGCCAACCCCAAAAATTCGATCTTTTACTGGAAACCCTCAAAAAAAAGGGGGTTCCACAAAAGATCAGCGTTAAGGCCGTAGAAAACATTGCGCAGATTGGGGGGGGGCAGAGCCCTTTTATGGGGTTGGCGGGTGCCTTCGCATCTTTTTTCAAAAAATTTCCCTATGAAAAGATCGGCATACGGGCCAATCTTGAAAACGATGTATTCACCATCAACGGTACCATCAGCGAAGGTGGCACAGAGTATCTCGTAAAAAGGGGTAGCTTTTCAGGGGTAAATGTTGTAAATCAAAATCCAGACAATCGGGTTAGTTTCAAGGACATGGTTAAAAGGATCCAACGGATCACCCACAAAGGGGGGCCTGTTGTCAAATGACGAGAGGAGGTTCATATGAAGAAATTTCAAAAGTTGTTGTGGACCACAGCGGTGGTCATGGTGGCGATGCTCGGTGCCTGCGTAACCATAAACATCTATTTCCCGGCCGAAAAAGTTGAATCTGTTGCCGGGGATATTGTGAATGATATCAGGGGCCAAAAGCCATCTCAAAAGGATAACCAATCCGAAAACCATAAAGGG
>Ga0307379_10004149_pt1 | contig 20797 bp, 16 predicted proteins | sample UN2MG_FD_202237 | JGI IMG/M metagenome (GOLD analysis project Ga0307379, IMG submission 202237) | Soil microbial communities from Risofladan, Vaasa, Finland - UN-2 | ecosystem: Environmental > Terrestrial > Soil > Coastal area > Acid sulfate soil | place: Finland: Risofladan, Vaasa | collected... | reverse complement strand
AGGACCGCAGAGGGGGGAGAAGGCCCTGGGGGGCATGGGGGGGCGCGGGAATATCAGGGCGATCCTTACGGAGTACTCGGGGTCAGAAAGGAGAGCTCCAACGACGAGATCCTGAGAGCATACAGGAACCTTGCCGGCAAGTACCACCCGGACAAGGTTTCCCATCTCGGAAACGAATTCATCGAGCTTGCAGTGAGGAAGTTCACATGGATCCAGCAGGCTTATGAGGAGATCAAGACAGAGAGGGGCTTGCAGTAGTTAAAATCAATAATGGGAGGTATTTAACGATTCCGGTATGAAGATAGAGCACGGAGACATAAACAACCCCACAGGAAACGCGATCATCTACTGGAGGCTGAAGAAGAAGAGCAAGATGTTCAAAAACGCGAAGATCCTCGCATCAAATTTCGTCATATCGGCGCTGCAGCTCAAGGATGAAACACTCGTGGTGAACTTCCCACCTGTGCTGGTAGACAGCTATGAAGACCTCCTCGTAATCGCCGAATCCAACAACATAGACCTCATAAAGGGGGAGGATATCGATCTGTCGGACGAGATCGACGATTTCAACGAGTTCTACAAGGCGCAGATAGAGAAGCACAACGGCCTCATACAGGAGTACCTCATCGCATACAAACAAAAGCGTCAACCCGAAGAAACCGAGAAGAGTCTCCCACAGCTCATAAACCTCGCATCGGAAACCATGGAGAGTGTGAGGAAGCTCATAAAGATCCGGGGAAACCGTGATGTCATCAGGGTGAAGATCAGGCTCCTGGAGAACCTGCACGAAGACCTCAACAGGACGATGCGGGGATTCGACCTGCGCAATATCATCCACATCATCGAACGGCCAGGTACCGAGGTGGACAGGCTCATCGATCTTTACAAGCGCAAGTTTTATGCCATATTCCTTGAAAACTACGAGCAGGCGGACATGCTCAAGAGGGAGATATGGAGGATTGAGCAAACCCTCTATTTCTGATTAGTCCGTATCCTTGCAAACCGTAAAAAATTAGCATTTGTCACCACACTCACAGAGCTCGTCGCCATCGCCGCTTCAGCAATCACCGGGTGAAGAAGACCCAGCACCGCGAGAGGGATTGCAAGCAGGTTGTACATGAAGGCCCAGAAGAGGTTCTGCTTTATCTTTCTGAATATGGCCCTGGACAGCCGTACTGCGCTCACCACGCCGCCGAGCTCGCCCCTGACGAGGGTAACGTCAGACGCCTCTATCGCGATATCTGTCCCTGTCCCGATCGCGATCCCGACATCAGCCTGTGTCAGCGCCGGTGCATCGTTGATGCCGTCTCCCACCATCGCCACCACCCCGTAAGCGGACTGGAGCTTGCGTACCTCTTCAACCTTGCCCTCCGGGAGCACCCCTGCGAGCACCCTCTTCACTCCCACCTCGCGTGCGATCGCCTCCGCTGTCGTCCTGTTGTCACCCGTGACCATAACCGTATCTATTCCCATGGACTCGAGCTCCTCCACCGCCTCTCGTGAGCCGGCTTTAAGCACGTCCTGAAGGGCAATGACCCCGAGAGGCCTCCCTTCATGGGCAACGATCATTGTTGTCTTCGCCTCTTTCTCGAGCCTGAGGATCGTTTTTTCCATACCGGCCGTTTCGGCACCCGATTCGGTCATGAAAACCCTGCTGCCCACGAGCACCCTCTTTGTGTCCACAACCGCGGAAACTCCCTTGCCCCGTACGCCGCGGAACTCTCCCGGCTTTTTCCACTCTAAGCCTTTTTCCTCCGCAAGTCGCACTATCGCTCTCCCGACAGGATGTTCAGACCCGGACTCCGCAGCTGCTGCAAGGGAGAGAAGCCTCTTTTCATCCACACCATCTTCCGGCACGATGTCCGTGACCTGCGGCTTTCCGATTGTAATGGTTCCTGTCTTGTCGAACACCACTGCTTTTACTTCTTTTAAGAGCTGAACCGCTTCCCCCCGCTTGAGGAGGATACCGTTTGCGGCTCCCAGCCCGCTGCCTACCATAAGCGCAGTGGGGGTCGCGAGCCCGAGCGCGCACGGGCACGCGATGACGAGGACGGCTACGCATGCGAACAGCGCCCTGGTAACGAGATCGAGCTCCGGGCTCACCCACGGCAGGAACGTTGCTCCCCATGCGGTTATCGGAGAGAGCAGGGAGGGGAATATGAGCCAAACTAGAAGGGTGATTCCGGCAAGCCCGAGAACCACAGGTACAAATCTCGACGTGATACGGTCCGCGAGCTTCTGGATCGGAACCTTGGACCCCTGGCACTCCTCGACCATTCGCACCACCTGCGAGAGAAAGGTTTTTTCTCCTACCTTCGTCGCCCGTACCACAAGCCTCCCGTCAAGATTAACAGTACCTCCGATGAGCTCGTCCTCAACGCCCTTGATTACCGGCATAGATTCACCGGTAGCCATCGATTCGTCGACCGATCCGTCTCCCTCTACGACAACACCGTCTGTCGGGATTTTTTCCCCGGGGCGAACGATCATCACATCCCCTTCCTGTAGGGCCCACGCGGGAATCTGCTTCTCCTCTCCACCGGTGAGCACCTGAGCCGTTTTTGCGCCGAGCTCTAAAAGCCTCTTGGTCGCCTGTGACGCTCTCCCTTTTGCAGAAGCTTCAACGGACCTGCCGGTGAGATGAAACGCCATTATCATCGCGGAAATACCCGCGAAGTTTGCCACACCGGTGAAGATCGAGAAGATCCCGGTGGCGAGCGCCACGAGAGTACCAAGTGCGATGAGCACGTCCATGTTTGCATTCCACCGGGAGATCGACCTGAAGGCCGCCTTCATTGTGGGAAATCCCGCAAAAAAAAGGACCGGCAAAGTCAGAACGACAGTCACGAGGTCTACCACCATCCTGTTCGGCCACGCTATTCCGAAGAACATGTGCATGAACATCAGTACGGTTATCGGTGCCGTGAATATCCATGCGAGCGCCATCCTTCGGCGGGCTTGTTTCGATGAGTCTAGCTCGCCGTCGCCTCCGGCCCTGGTCCCCTCGATCAGTTCGTAACCGGCATCCTCGACCGCTTTCGCTATCCTGGAGGGAGAAACGTCTCCGTCATGATAGTCGACGGTCGCCTTTCCGTTCGCGAGGTTCACATAGGCACTCTCGACGCCTTCAAGAGAGCTCAACTCTTTCTCGACCTTCAGGGCGCAGGAGGCGCAGTGCATCCCCCCGATACCCATCGTTACCCGGCGAAGGTCCGGGCGTACTCCGTACCCGAGCCGCTCCACGGTTTTTTTCATTTCGTCCACGCCTGTAATTCCGGGATCGTAGTCGACGTACGCCTTTTCACCCGCAAAGTTCACGACCGCTTCGCTGATCCCCTTCGAAGTTTTCAGCGCCTGCTCTATCTTCACGGCGCAGGAGGCACAGTGCATACCCTGTAGGGGAAGAACAGCCCTCTTCACTCCCTGATCCGGTTTCTGCTCCGTCATTTACCCTACCCCCCTAAGGTATTTCTATCTTTTAATGTACTCTTTTTTACGAAACCTGACAATGTAAAAGAAAACAATCGTAAAGTACTTGGAAGTCAGCATGAGTATGATATAATTAGTTAAATTGCTAAATAATTTATTTATAAAAGAAAGTGTTTACTTTACAACTCATTAATTAGAAACTAATTATGGAGCTGGTAGTGATTAATGTATCTCTAAATATTACATTATTCACCAGCGACTAATTATCTCCTGGCGGATAGAACTATTTATTCACCTCAAGCAATACCACAGGTGGGGATTCGTAAGATGGAAAAAGAACCGTATAAAAGACTCGAAGAGAATGTAAATCGCGAAGTAGAAAACGCACCCCTCGTCAAGAATACAAAGCTCGTGGTAAAGCAGCTCATCATGTCGCTTGCCATCCTTGCGAACGAGGAAAAGACCGATTTCGACAAGACGGCTTCAACGATAATCGGGATAGGAAAGACCCTTCACGAGAGCTGCATGGTGCACCTCAGAGAGGCTCTCACCTCTCTCACCCGTCTCATAAAAACCGAGTACCTCGGCGAATCCTGGATCGACGGAGCGGACCTCTTCAAATAGGGCATAACCCTGCTTCGCAAAAAACAGTTTCTGGAGATGCTCCGGAGTCACGTGACAGTACGGTATCTATTGCCCATTGAAACGTTTAATGCGGTTTTCTCAAAGATTGCTGCAATCAGATTGCTGCAATCAGATTGCACAGCAATGGGTTTAAATGATGACTTGGCAGAATTGTATAGTCTTAATTAAAAAATAATGTTTACGGTGAAAAAAGCACTAAAATACCCATTCCTTCGTAAAGGAATGGGTATTGACCTTCCTATTACGATTGCTCATAAGGACTGGGGATTAAAGCTCCGTTACTTACAGTTTGCTGATGGTCATGAGAAACGGGGATTGAACCCCCCAATTTCTGTGTGAGAAATGGGGGTTAGGCGGTCTAAGACTACTGCAGTGGTCAAGAATGCTACTATAATCTCCGTCCTGCATTTTTCTGCAGACCGAAGCGATGATGATACACGATTCGCTTCCGGAATGATGGATCTAATTTATTTCCAAGTACATTTCTCGCAGAGTGATTTCACTCTAAAGAGTGATTTCACTCTGAAGAGTGGGACGTGTACCATGACGTGTGAGAAATGGAGGATAGTTTTCACCGGTCTAAAGCCCTGTCTTTCCAGAAACAGCCTTTGTGCGGTGTACTACTTCCGTACGAGGATGAACTCGACCCTTCGGTTTCTGGCCCTTCCCTCCTTGATCTCGTTGGTATCGACAGGGTACTGAGAACCGTACCCCTCAAAGGAGAGGCGCTCAGGGTCTATCCCGTTATCGACAAGGTACTTCCCCACAGACTCAGCCCTCTTCTTCGACAGGGTGAGATTGTAGGTCGAGTCACCCGTGATATCGGTGTGCCCCTCGACAATGACAGAGTACTTTTCGTACTTGTCCAGCACGAATATGATCTTGTCGAGAATCGAAAATGTCTTGTCTCCCTGGAGGTTTGCCGTATTGAACCCGAACTCGATGTTAGATACCTGTATCTTGAGGCCCCGCTCGGTGGGGATCACGAGTATGTCGATGGAGAAGGGTACCTTTTCGCTCACCGCCCGGTTGTTCACGATGTCACGCGCCTCGATCACGAGGTAGTAGTCCTCCCCGCTGTCCACGAGGACCCCTTTGTCGGAAATTCCGTCCCACTGGATCTGCTCTTTCGGCATGTTCATGCCGGCAAAGGTCTTGAAAAGCTTCCCCGACGCCGTGTATATTTTCCCGTTCCAGCTCGTTATGGAGGTGAGGTCTGCTAACTCCGGCTTTATGACGAGCACGTCTTTCTCTCCGTCACCGTCCGGCGAGAAGAGAGGGGGGGATACCTCGACAGCTACCGAGGGCGGGTCGTTGTCAAGTATGAGCTCCTTCTTGAAGGAGTAGGTGTTGACCCCGCTCCTGTATATAACCTTTAAAAAGTAGAAGTACCTCCCGGAAGGGAGCTCCTTGGGGAGTTTTTCGTAGGATTTTCCCTTCTGCGGAGCACCGTCCCACTGTATCGTCGCCGGGATGAAACGCCGTCCCCTGAATCTCCTCGCGGTATCGCCCTTCTCTGTTTGAACGATGAGGTCCCACGTATCGATCCTGGAGCGGTCTGAAAGGATCGGGCTGAAGGTCACGGTATCGAAGACTCCGTCCCCGTTTGGGGAAAAGATCGGGTTATCCACGTCCACCGAGGCCTGCCTCTGCCTCACATCGAGGGTGATCTCCTTCGCCGTCTCCACGGTGGTGTTCCCGGCTTTGTCCCTACCTGTAATCGATATGTTGTACACGCCCTCAGGCAGAATCGCACCGTTCTCACCCTTTCCGTCCCAGACCCAGGAAGAAGGAACGTTCTCGCCCCACTCCATCGTCTTCACCACGATTCCCTCAGAAGTCGTGATCCTGCAGGACCACTGAGCGGTTTCCTCCGCCATGATATCCACAGTAATCGTCTCCTTCACTTCGTCGCCGTTCGGCGAGAAGGTGATGTCTGAGGCTTTTATCTCGAGGAAAGGAGGAACCGTGTCGACGATGATCCTCCCCTTCACCCTGAGGTGATAGCGGCCGTCCTTTCTCATGGTGTAGAGCTCGTAAACATAATTACCGTCAGCGACTGTATTCCCGTCCTCACCGACCATGTTCCACTCTATCTTTTCTGGGAGCATCATGGAAGTCTCTTGTTCTCGCGGCCTGCTCTTTATGGTCTTGACAACGCGGACGGTATGGTCATATATCACCATTTTCCATGCGTACAGCTTTTCATCATTTATTCCAGCAGTCTCCAGCAGGAACTCATCGTTCGTGCCGTCGAAGTTAGGCGACAGAAAAACAGCAGGGCCTGTCTCGTAGTGCAGGGAGAGGTTTTCGAGCTCTTCGAGCCTTCTTTGGTCATCAGCATCGAGAGGTATCGGTTTGAGCACCGATTCCTGCTTGAGCAGTGAAATCTCCTCAGGTGTTATCTCCTTGCGCGCCGCGATCTGTTCTATCTTCTCTCTCAGCGACTGCACCTTCTGTTTCGAGACTTCGAGCTTGTATCCCTCACGCACATTTACACCGCGCTCGATCCTGCTGAGGGCTCCCCTCATTCCGCTCGGCATCTCCTGCCTCGACACCTCACTCGCGTTCATCTTAACTCTTACAGTGCCGCTTTTAACGAGAACATCAGTTCCTCTTCGCTCCTCGTGGACGAGAAACTCGGTCCCTCTCACCCCGAGGGTCATGCTCTCGGTCTCCACGCTGTCCGTGCTTCTGTACGCGATCTTCTGCACCTTCGCGAAGAGGTCCCCCTTCACGAGACGCAGTAAGGAACGATGCTCACCCTCGTCGGATGGCAGGAGTGCAATAAGAACCTCGGACCGATCCTTCATCCTGAAGAGGGTTCCGGAACTGATAACAATCTCGCAGTAGCTCTGGGGGCCTGTCCGTATCCAGGTTCCTTCCTCGAGTACATCGCCGACCTCCGCCTGAACCCAAGCGCTGTTATCCTTCTTTAAGGAAACCTCACCCACGATGAAGACGACCCTTGCGGTCTTCCCCTCAGGGAGGGAGATCTCAGAAATCTCCTCTTTCACGCAGGAGGATGCAATAAGGAGGATTGGAAGAAGTATGATCAGAAGCAGTATATATCTTCTATAGGACATGAAATTCCTTTTTATAGTTCGATAAATAACGGTACTGGCTGATAAAGAGTTTATCGCTTTTTTCTAATAAGGGCAAAGGATAGTTTTCCTGTAGCACATACGAGGAAATAGGCGTCATACCATTTTGGAGGTGAGCGGGCTCGAACCGCCGACCTCTTGCATGCGAAGCAAGCGCTCTCCCAGCTGAGCTACACCCCCATCCTTTTACAATATAATAGAAAGAGGATCAGAATCAAATAATTTTAACGTCAACAAACTTGATAAAATGTTTATTGACAACCAATTATTTTTCTTTATTATAAACACTAAGCAACAGAAAGGATCTGACTATGATTAAAGGTAAGGACGGCTCAAACATACCCAAGGTTGTTATTGAGAGAATTCCAAGGTACTACCGCTATTTCGACTGGCTTGACGGGCAGGCGGAAAAGATATCTTCCAAAAAGCTCGGAGAGCTCATGGACACATCGGCGAGCCAAGTGCGTCTCGACTTGAGCTACTTCGGCGACTTCGGTCAGCAGGGGTACGGATACAACGTAAAAAAGCTGAAACGCGAACTTGGAAATATCCTGGATATCAACACGAAAAAACAGGTCATCATCATCGGCGCGGGCAACATAGGGAGAGCGCTTACAAGGTTCAATGCAATCAAGGAGGCCGGCTTCGACCTAATGGCCCTTTTTGACGTTAAGCCTATCCTCATAGGTGAGCGAATCAGCGATGTAGAGATCCACCATATCGAGGAGCTCCCCTCATACCTCGACACTCACGAGATCTCGATCGCCGTACTTGCAGTACCAAAACAGGTCGCAAACGACGTTGCAAGGGTACTCCTGGAGCACGGAGTCAAAGGTATACTGAACTTCTCCAGGACTGATCTTGAAGTCCCGAAGGAGTTTCCCATAGAGAACATTCACATTATCGACAAGATACTCGCCCTGGCATTTATCATCAAATCAAATGTGTAAGTTCGTCATCCAACAGGGTCAATCCTTTTGACTTTTATTTTCTCCATCTATACATTAACCCTATCAGGGCATACAAGTGGTTCATTTCAAGGTGCAATCCTTTTGAACCCGCCCTGAGGGTCCGGTAGTGACGTGAGTTGTCAGTGACACACGCCCCTGCATGGAAGATAGACTTATGGAGAAAAAAAACGGCAGCAGATCTCACCATTTCGAGTTTCCGGGCGAAACTGGCAGGCTTTCCATCGAGCTCAACAACGGCTGCTTCTCAAACATAGAAGACGACGATCTGTATGCGGCAGGCAAGGTCCTCTCGAATTTTCTTTACGGCTTCCTCATCGAGAACAGGGAGACACGTGAAAGCTACCTCAACACGTTCCACTCGATGCTGCGGGATATTACCATCTTCATAGAAGACAAGGATATTGCCTCTCTTTTGAGATTCTCCAGCCGAACCTTCAAAGACGGTGATTATGAAAACTCCCTCTTTCTCTCGAAGCTCATACTCGCGCGGATCAACACTGTCATCGATGAAAAAATCGCCAGCAACCGACTCACCATAGACAAGGAGATCATCCAGCTCCAGATCTCGACCCTGAACTTCATCGGGTACCTCTACTCGAAACTCGGCAGGAACATCGACCACGGCCTCAAGCTCACTAATCTCGCGAACACCCTCTTAAACGAATTCAACCAGGAAAAAAAGGACACGGTCGCGCTGAAGGCGGCGATTTACGACACTCTCGGCGCACTGTACATAGTAAAGAAGGAGTGGGACAAGGCGATAGGCGACCTCCGCTCAGCCCACGAATATGATAAAAAGCTCATGTCACTCGGCCAGATCGACGAAATCGGTTTTCGTCTCACGTACAGCAATCTCGGGTATGCGATCGTTCACCACTGCGACACCATGCTTGAAAACGGTAGAAAGAAACTCAACTTTCACGAAATCGAAAAAGAGCTCGAAAGAGCGAGGCGGTTTCTCATGAAGGTGAAGGTAGACCGGTCTCCCGCCGTACCGGAGCCTCTCCTGAAGGACCTGGAGCTCGCAGCAGCGCTGAAACGCATGAAGGAGGGCGTCTCCCTTCTGAGCGAGGTAAAGAGAAAACTGCAGAAACGGTTGATATGAAACGTCTCAGCGTTCACGGAGAAGGTAGCTTCTGGCCGGCGACGTCGTGTAGAACGAGCCGGTTATGAGGATGATATCATGCTCGGTCGAGGACCGGACAACGGTCTCGATTGCCTCGTAGATATCGGTGATGAGACTGCAGCGGGGAAAGTGATCCTTCGCGATTTTATACACGAGACCGGTGTCACGCTCCTTATGGGTGACAGGGTCGCAAACCACTATTTCGTCGGAGACAGGGACTATGCTCTCCATGATCCCCTCGATATCCTTTCCCTTGACGATGCCGACTATGGTGAAGAGCCTCTCATAGGTGTAGATCTGTTTCACCGCCTTCGCCACGACAGAGGCGGAATCACGGTTGTGCGCGGAATCGAGGAGGAACCTCCGCTCTCGTACGATGAGCTCGAGCCTCGTGGGGTAGCTGATCCCGCGGAGAGCCCCCTTGACGACATCGCTTGACGGCAGCATATCGATGGTCTTTAACGTGAGCAGGGCAGTCACCGTATTCTGCACCTGATGTTCGCCTGAGAGCGAAAGAAACAGGTCTTCCAGAGGGGTGCCGTCTACAGTCGCATCGAACCTCGTTCCTTCCGGACTCATCGAGACGACATCGTAGGAACAGAGCTCTTCAACGGAGAACAGCCCGCTCTCCGTCTCCTTGGCCCGCCTCCTGAAAACTTCATCTACAGGGTAACGCTGGTACCCGAGCACTACCGGACATAGGTTCTTGATGATTCCTGCCTTCTCACGGGCAATGTCTTCGACACTCGATCCGAGCTTGTCCGTATGATCGAGGCTTATCGGGGAAATCACCGAGATCGCCGGAAATGAAAAGTTCGTTGAATCGAACCTTCCTCCCATACCTGTCTCGAGAACGATCCACTCAACATCCCGGCGCTTGAAGTGGTACATCGCCATGGCTGTAAGGATCTCGAATGTCGTGGGGAGCGTCGACAGGGACCAGTCATCGATGACGGGGCGCATCTCGTTCAGGATGTTTATGATATCGGTGTCTGAAATTTCTTCCCCGTCCACACTGATGCGCTCGTTGACCCGCTCGATGTGTGGAGATGTAAAAAGACCGGTCCTTTTGTTCTGCACCCTGAGGAGCTCTGAGAGAATCCTGCAGATAGAACCCTTGCCCTTTGTTCCAGCAACGTGGATTATCCTCTTTCCCTCGTGAGGGGCCCCGATTCGGTCGAGCAGGATGAGGGTTCTCTCTATATTGTAGTAACTGGATTCGTAGGAGTAGGATGAGTCGGTTTCATAGTTTATGAAGCCATAGAGATAGTCGAGAGCCTCATCTATTGTTGTCATCGGTTTCACAAAAAGCAATTTAAATAGTAGGACGCCCGCATGTCAAGAGGTTTGTCGATTTAGGTTGATTTGTCCTTTTGCATGATATACTTTTTAGAAAATGACCAAGGAAGGGGTGATCTGAATGCTCACTGACTACAGAGAGGTGGTAGAGGAGCTGAAGAAGACTATATATGAAGGGTGGGGTCGCCTTTGAGGCGGACAAACTGATAGAAGAAAGAGGCAGGCTCGAAAAGGAGCTGACCGAACCCAACATATGGGACGATAGAGAGAGGGCAAACGGGATCACAGGGAGGCTTAAAAAGATCAGGAACACCGTAGAACCGTGGAGCGGTGTAAAGCGGGAGATCGAGGACCTGTACGAGCTCTACTCGATGGCCATAGAGGAAGACGAGGAGACGCTCGAAGACGAGATAAAGGACCAGATCGCCGGACTTCAGAAAAAGACGGAAGGTCTCGAAAAACTCTCCCTCCTCAGCGGCGAGAACGATCCATCCAACTGCTATCTTACCATTCACTCAGGTGCCGGGGGAACCGAGGCGTGCGACTGGTCCTCCATGCTACTCCGAATGTACCTCCGGTGGGCAGAACGTAACGACTTCAAGACGCAGATTGTCGATATTCTCCCAGGTGAAGAGGCGGGAACCAAATCCGTGACCATATACGTCGAGGGGGAATACGCCTTCGGATACCTCAAGACAGAGATAGGCATCCACCGTCTCGTGAGAATCTCCCCCTTTGACTCCAACTCACGCAGGCACACATCTTTCGCCTCGGTATTCTGCACGCCTGAGGTCGACGACGAGATCGTCATCGACATAAACCCCAAGGATCTGAAGATAGACACCTACCGCTCGCAGGGCGCCGGGGGACAGCACGTAAACAAGACAGACTCCGCGGTACGGATCACCCATGTCCCCACAGGCATCGTCGCGCAGTGTCAGAACGAGCGTTCCCAGCACAAGAACAAGTCCATGGCGATGAAGATCCTCAGGTCGAAACTCTACAACCACTTCAAAGAGCAGAAGGACGAGGAGAAGAAACAACAGGAGAAGTCCAAGAAGGGCATATCATGGGGAAACCAGATCAGGTCGTACGTCTTTCAGCCATACACACTGGTAAAGGACCTGAGAACAGGGGTTGAGATAGGAAACGCCGCGGCGGTACTCGACGGAAAGATCGAGGAGTTCATCGACGCCGCTCTGAAATCCGCCTTATGAGGATGTGAGGATGAAGGGAAACAGGCTCCTACTCACTCTTTTTTTCCTTCTGAGCTGTGCATCCGCAGGATGGGGCGAGTTCAACCCTTTCCAGCAGAGAAAGATCGTAATAAAACAGTTCGAGAACAGGGGCGAAGAAGCATACGACTACCTCGGTGAGGCAATCACAAACAGCATCCATGATTTCCTACTCTCTGTTCCCTACATCATCCTCACAGACGAGGAGAGGGCCGCGCTGAAACAGCTCGCCCTCCTCGAGCGCTACGAAGATCGTTTCGAAGAGGCAGGAGGGACGGTACTCTACAGGCTGGAGCCGATCGTGATACACGGAGCCGAACTCGCAGATTCGTCAGATACCGCGGTCCTTATATACGGCTTTTACGAAGTGGGCCCCGATGAAAAAACAACCCTACTGATTTCAGCCTACAGCGGACTCACAGGCAGGGAGTATGTTCGGTACGAAACAGAAGAGGATCTCTACACCATCATCAAAAACCCGGAATCCTACCTTATACACTTTTTCAAACTTTTTTTACGGTATAAAACTCACACTGTGCTTCTCTCTGCAGAACCCCGCGACGCACTCATCTTCGTCGATGACAGGCTCGTCGGCGTAGGAGAGACTAAGGGGATACTTCTCACGCCCGGCACACACAGGATCACCGTGAAGAAGGGCGGTTACCGAAGCTTTTCGGACCTCATCCACGTGAAGGAGGACGGCTTTTCAAGACAGATGGTTCTCGAGGAGGAAAAACTGAAAAGCCCTGTCGAGTACGCCGTGACCCCCCACGGAACAAGGATCTACAGAGAGGAGAAATACGAAGGGGTATCCCCCCTCTCGTTCGGTCTCTCCGCTGATGACCGCACCGTCACATTCGTCAAGGAGGGATACGTGCATCGCACCGTACCTGTCGAGGAGATCGAAGGGCTCGAGCGCTACAAAGCCTCTCTCGTTACACATGAGATGAAACAGAAGCTTTTGAAGAAGGCGGAGCTCCACAGAAGAGGGTCGGAGACGCTGTACTACACAGGGATCGGCATGGCCGGAGCCTCCATCCTCCTCGGCATAGAGAAGACCGCATACCAGCAGAAGGCGGACCTGTACAGCGGGGTGGACGCGGACAGGTACAGCGAAGCGCTCGGGATTTCCAACACCCTCACCTACCTCACCACAGCCTCTGTAGTAGTAACAGCAGGAATATTTATCTTTTCCTTTATAGAAATGCTGAAGTATTTTGATCTCTACGACGAGGCGGAGTACAATCTGCTCAAGGGAGAGGTGCGATTTTAAGGTGAAACTGAAGATTCAGATCGGAAAGAGGCTGAACGGAATATTTTCAGGTCGACGGGGGGGAGAGGAGATCCTCGAAGAGATCGAGGAGATCCTCATCACTTCCGATTTCGGAATAGAGTTTACCGGTGCAATAGTGGAGGAGCTGAGAAAAAGGGTACGTACCTACGAGAGGGAGGACGTCCTCTCAGAGCTCAGGAACATTATTCGGGAAAAGGTGGCAGTACGGCCGGATTCTTCGGAAGGTCCGGCGCGGTCATCGATGACCGCTCATCTCATCTTCGGGGTAAACGGGACAGGGAAAACGACAACAGCCGGAAAGCTCGCGTACCGGCTGAAAAACAAGGGCAGGAAGGTGCTCATCGCAGCGGCCGATACATTCAGGGATGCCGCAGTAGAACAGCTGCTTGAGTGGGCCAAGAGGGCGGGGGTGCCGCTGGTACGGCAGCCCCAGGGAGCTGACCCGGGCGCCGTGGTGTACGATGCGTGCGATGCAGCGCTCTCCCGCGGTGTTGAGGATCTCATCATCGATACGGCGGGGAGGCTCCACAACAAGGAACACCTCATGGAGGAGCTGAAGAAAATTGCCAGGATATTGGACAGAAAGGCCGGCAGCGCTTCCAGGAGAAAACTACTCGTACTCGACGCCACGACAGGTCAGAACGCGGTCGAACAGGCGCGTCAGTTCAGCGAGTACACCGGTGTGGACGGGATCATTCTCGCGAAGCTCGACTCCTCCGCCAAAGGCGGCGTCGCATGCACCGTTTCCGGAATACTCGGAATCCCGATCCTCTATGCGGGTACAGGAGAGCGTATAGAAGATCTTGCTGATTTCGACATAGATGAGTATCTTGATATACTTCTTTCATGATATCGTATAAAAAAGAGTGTGGAGCAGCGTATGGACAGGTTTGAGCTCATTTCCAGACTGAAGCAGTCTTCTTCTGAAAAGATCGTGCTTCTGGTGCTTGACGGTCTCGGAGGATTACCGCGTAACAATAAAACAGAGCTCGAGACTGCACGAATCCCGAACCTCGACAAGCTGGCTGAGACCTCGGAAACGGGAATGATGGTACCGATCCTTCACGGGATCACCCCGGGTAGCGGGCCCGGCCACCTCTCACTTTTCGGCTACGATCCTCTTCGCTATATCATCGGAAGGGGAATTCTCTCGGCCCTCGGCGTGAAGTTTCCCGTCCGGCAGGGTGACCTCGCCGCCCGGGTGAACTTCGCTACGATCGATGAGCACGGAAACGTGACAGACAGGAGGGCCGGAAGGATAAAGGATGAGACGAACCGGAAAATGTGCGAACTGCTCAGGGAGATAGAGATCGACGGCGTGCAGTTCTTCATCGAAACAGAGAAGGAGCACAGGGCCGCCCTCATCTTCCGAGGAAAAGAATTTTCAGACCAGCTATCAGAAACCGACCCGCAGCGCACCGGGGTTGCTCCGCTGTCTGTTCGGCCGCTCGACGACAGGGAGGCTACACAAGCCACGGCTTCAATGCTGAACGACTTCCTCCAAAAGGTGAAGGAGAAGCTGAAAGCAGAGCACCCCGCCAACATGATTCTCCTAAGGGGGTGGGCACTGCATACGGCGATCCCCACTTTCGAGGAGATCTTCGGGCTCAACGCCTGCGCAATCGCCGGGTACCCGATGTACAGGGGGCTCGCGAGCCTCGTCGGTATGGACGTCGTCGAGGTTACAAGCGGCGTAGAACCGCAGTTCGAAAAGCTTGCCGAGCTGTGGGGAAAATACGACTTCTACTTCGTGCACGTGAAGTACACTGACAGCGCCGGAGAGGACGGCAACTTCGAACGAAAGGTTTCCGTGATAGAAGAGGTGGACAAGAATATCGGGAAGATCCTCGACCTAAAGCCCGATGTGCTCGCAATCACTGCGGACCACTCCACACCCGCAGAGTACAAAGCGCACTCATGGCACCCCGTTCCCCTGCTTTTGAAATCGAGATGGTCCAGGCACAGCCACGGGATACGGTTCGGGGAAACAGATCTATCACGGGGAACACTGGGCATAATCAACTCTCTAGACCTCATGCCTCTCGTTATGGCACATTCGGGAAGGCTTGCAAAGTTCGGCGCGTAAATCGGGAAACCGGCCTCCCGATTACCCTGCAAGAAGCGCTCAGCCCGCTCAAGAGGCTACTTTCTTTTCCAAAATATTTTAATAAAAATCATAATGTTAATTGTTGACTCTGTCATAATTATGTATTATTATTTACAATAATAGTTAGAATTATTATCATTATTGCCTGATAAGGAGGCGTACACATTGCCTGAAAAAATATATACAACCTACCAAATCGGAAAGTTTTGCCAGGTAAACATACGGACCGTAATCCGATGGATAGAAACCGGGAAGCTCAAGGCTTACTCGACCCCGGGCGGACATCGAAGGGTCAAATGGAGTGATCTCATAACCTTTCTCACACAGAACCGAATGCCGATTCCCCAGGAGCTGGAAGAGGCAAAGAGGAAGAAGATCCTCGTGGTGGACGACGATATCGACTTTCTCGATATCGTCACAAAGATACTGCAGGGGGTTCCTGATGTTGAGATAAGGACAACTTCCTCGGGATTCGATGCAGGTGTGCTCGTCGCAGAGTGGCTCCCTGACCTTATTCTGCTCGATTTCGTAATGCCTGATCTGGACGGGTTCGAAGTCACCAGGAAGATCAAAAGCAATCCGAGGCTCAAGAAGATTCCGATTATCGCAGTCACTTCCATTACCGATCCCGAAGAGCTGGAGAAGGTAAAGAACTCCGGTGTCGATACTCTTGCGACAAAGCCTATAGAAAGCACAAGCTTTCTGAAGAAGGTCGATCGTTTTATCTATATTGCGAGCCACAGCTACTAGACGATGAGGCTTTCCGTTGGTGATGCTTCTGTTTTCTGTCCGAGGGATCCTAAGCGATCTACCACCTCCTGGTAACGGCATTTTCCGGCTGTTAGGAAATCACGAGAGCGAGAGAGATTCGTACTCCTTAGGGCTGCCACCACGGTGGCGAGCCCCCGCGGTAGTGAAGAAGAAGCCCCGGGACAGAGGCATTCTTTAAGCCCGTGAGAGCATATACCTTTGTTTCAAATCTGTGAAGAGGATCTCTCTCTATAGTATCACAGACATGACTGGAGAGTATTTATGAAGAGGACGGATGTCGAGCTGATAAAGGGAGATATCACAGAAAGAGAGATCGATGCTATCATCAACACATCGAACAACATGCTGATTCTCGGTTCCGGTCTTGGGGGGGCGATCAAGTCAAAGGGAGGCCCCTCGATTGCCGAAGAATGCTCTCGGTACAGCCCGATAGAAGTGGGGGACGCCGTTGTCACCGGAGCGGGAAACCTCAAGGCGAACTATATCATCCATACGGCGCTTACCGAGTTCGACAGCCCGATCCTTGAAGAAAACATACGAAAGTCTCTCATCAGCAGCCTGAAAATAGCAAACAAGCGCAAGATGAAGAGCCTTGCCATTCCTGATATGAGCATGGGAATCGTCCGATTCTCCCCGAAGCAGTGTGCCCTGATCCTCTTCGACGTCCTCGAGAAGTTCCTCGAGGAGGACAACCGAACGCTCGCCACCGTAGAAATCGTAGTCTGGGACATCGAGACCTACAGGACATACAAAGAGGCATACGAGGAAGTATACAATAATAGACGCCAGGGGAAGCAATGAACTATATAGCCATCCTGATCGGATTTGCCGTTCTTGCACTCCTTTTTACCTTCGTCTACTTCAAGCTCTTTAGAAAACCCAAAAAGCTCCAGCGGATATGGGCACAGATCCAGACAGGAGATACAAAGAATTCGATCCGTCACCTCAAGACCATCATATACAAGCAGGGAGGGTCTGTTGATGCACACTTCCTGCTCGCCGAATGTTACAGGAGAGAGGGCACCTTCGGGCTCGCAGTCGTGGAGTACCGCTTCTGTCTCAAACTCAAGAAAAAGCCGTTCCTCACGACTCAAAAGGTACTACGTGAAGGCCTCGTCGAATGCCTCATAAACCTGAACAAGGATAACGAGGCGCTGTCTGAGCTTCTCGAGCTCGAGAGGCTTGAACCGAAGAACGATGAGTACCTTTTCGGCATCGCCAAGATATTTTACAAGAAGGGCAACCTTGAACAGGCGGTCACCTACCTCGACCGCACTGTAAAGGCAAACCCCGCTCACCAGGAGGCGTTAAGCTATCTTGGAATGATCATGTATCACGCCAACCAGATCAGGGAGGCAGTCTCCTTCCTTACCAAGGCCATCAGGTACAACCCGAGGAACTACCGTGCCTACTACTACCTCGGGAGGCTCTATATGGACGGCAGAGATTTTGGAAAGGCGATTACCTATTTCGAGGCGTCACAGAGGTCACCCGAGTTTCGGACCAGGGCATACCTACAGAAAGGAACCTGCTACCGGGAGCTCGACGAGGTAACCAATGCAGTAGAGGAGTACAAGAAGGGGATCGCCTCCGCGTCGGGCAAGGAACAGAACCTCATGCTCGCGACAAAATATATGCTCTCCCAGCTCTACGAATCCAGGGGGAAGCTTGCGGAGGCAATCGAACAGTGGGAGGGGATCAACAGGATCAACTCCTCATACAAGGACGTCCCTGCAAAGCTCACCCAGTATCAGGACCTTCGCGCTGATGACAACATGAAGGATTTCCTTGTGAGCCCCCTCCCTGTGTTCGAGGGGATCTGCCTCGACATCGTAAAACACCTCGGCTACGATGTCACGGATATGAAACATGTGAAGTCGAGCATCACGAACGTCCTTGCCGTGCTGAAGCCCTCGGCGATGAGGAATGTCAAACAGCAGAGAGTATACGTCAAGATCTACAGGGATGCCACCTCCCTCGGCCTCTCTGTGGTGAAAAAGCTCCTCGAAGAGGCAAAGTCTCTCAGGTGCCAGAAGGCGATCTGTATCTCACCGATAGACTTCAGGCCCGAGGCCATGGAGTTCTCACAAGCAAGGCAGATCGACCTCATAGGGGGAGAAAGGCTCTCAAAAATCCTCGCAGAGATCAAGCAAAGCACATAACATTCCTATCCAGTGCTGCTTCCCGACCTCGTGAGCTTTTGTCAAGTCGCCGTCGAACCGTCCATATCGACCGATGGATATACTCGTTTACGATGAGTGTATAGGGTGACGGACGAGTGAACGTCTGCTTGAAGTCTTTCGTCACGGGAGCCCACCAGCTCGATGAGAAGCGTGAGGCCATCTTCCTTCAGTCCCCTGCATGTTCTCTCTATACGTTCTGTCCGAAAATCCAGATGATTCACACCAGGACCGTAGTTGCAGAACAACGCCTCCGTAGGTCCTGCGCTCTCACGATCACCGTAATCCGTAGTGACGAATTCGGGTTAACCCCACCGATCTCACCGAACCAGCATACAGGGGCCTCGAGCGCTGTTAATTGATTGGGGACTGAGGGCCCCTGCTCTTTTTTCCCAGCCCAAAGAGCCTCCTCGCAGTCGCCGTTGTCGTCTCTGCAACAGTTTCAGCCTTTTCGCCTCTAAGTCCAGCAATGAACCGTGCAACAACCGCCACATTGGCAGGCTCGTTCGGCCTGCCCCTCAATCCTTCCGGAGGGAGGTAGGGAGAATCCGTCTCAACGACGTAGCTCCCGGACGGCACCGCACGGGCAACCTCCCTTATCCTATCGGACCGCTTGTAGGTTATGTTTCCGGCAAAAGAGAGAATAAATCCGAGGTCGAGAAGCCGTGATGCGGTATGGTACCCGGAGGAGAAGCAGTGTATCACCCCCCCTCTCTTCGGGGTGTAACTTCTCAGTATATCCACAAGGTCCTCATCCGTATCACGTGAATGCACCACAACAGGGAGACCGACCTCGTCTGCGAGTACGATCTGCTCGACAAACAGCCTTTTCTGCTGCTTCTTTGTGCCGTACTCGTGATAGTAGTCGAGCCCGATTTCACCCACCGCCACGACCCTCCGGTCTTCGAAACATTGGGACCTCACCATGTCGACATCCCCTTCTGTTCTACTGTCTGCGTAGTACGGAGGGATACCGGATGAGAGATACACCTCCAGAGGGTAGCGCGAGGAGAGATCGCGTGCGATCTTCCTGCGCTTAAGAAAATCTCCCAAACCTGTCGATATATCTATCACGAGGGATACCTTGCGTTCGACGGCGTTATTTGCTACGTCATCCATCCCGATCTTGTCAGGATCGATGCAGCTCAGATGGCAGTGAGTGTCTGAAAACATACGCTTGACCCTTTAATAATATAGTTGACTTTCAATGATGAAATGGTAACATTAAAAAACCAACCATCGAGAGGGTACCATCGGTGTCTGAATATAAGAAATTAGAAAAGCGGTTCTTCTCATACCTGAAATCGCACCTCATGTTCCTGAAACGATGGATCGTTTACTCTTACAAGCGATTCGTTCAAAAGGGGAAAGACAAGCTCACTGTCATGCTTATTCCCCATTCCGAGAAGAAGATATTCAACTTTCAGATATCGCTTTTCACGATATTCTTCCTCGTCGTTATTCTTTCAGGCGTTGTCGTCACATTCTTTATATCCACATCCCGATACACCCTCACTAAAAAGGAGATGGTGAAGCTCGTCAGTGCACAGGAGGGAAATGCCAACGCCCTACGCATGTTTGAAGAAGAGATCTCAAGCCTTGACAAGGCCGTCGTCGCCTATAAGACTAACATAAAGGATATTATCGAACTCCTCGGTGCAAGTCAATCCGAAAACATCTTCGGCATGGGCGGCCCTGAAACGGAGATAAAAAACCTCTCCGAGATCATAGGCCTCAAGTCCAAGTCGAGCTACGAGGACGAGATCGAGACGATAAAGAGAATCAACGCCGACATCGTCGCCAGTGAGAGGGTCCTGGAAAACTTCAAAAAATTTCTTGCAGCAAGAGAAGAGATAATCCAGAAGATACCGAACAACTGGCCTATCATAGGAGGCGGTTTCATCACCTCCCCGTTCGGGATGAGAAGATCTCCTTTTACAGGCAAGCTCGCGGTGCATCAGGGTGTTGACGTAAGCTGGTGGCCGGGGGCACCGATAAGGGCTACTGCTGATGGCGTCGTAGTCTTTGCCGGTATGAAAGGAGGCTACGGAAGGACCGTTCAGATCCAGCACGACTACGGATTTCAGACCCTCTATGCTCACTGTTCAAGCCTCCGAATATACGAGGGGCAAAAGGTAAAGAAGGGAGAGATCGTCGCCTTTTTGGGGAGAACAGGCCGGGCAACAGGATTCCATCTCCACTATGAGGTCAGAATCGGAACAAAGGCAGTCGATCCGATGATATTCATGACAACCCAGTTTTAATACGTGGGACTTATTCCCTTTTGTCTCTTTCGTAAAATCTATTATATTATATAATTATTAATTGAATGAACGTTTATTCTCTCGATAAATCTGAGGCCATGGCTGGAAAATATAACTATACCCATGAAGATGCTTTTGTCAACAGCATCATTGGTGAGGGCACAACTCTCACGGGAGAGTTCGAGCTCAACGGACTTTTGAGGATAGACGGTATCTTTTACGGAAAGGTGAGAACCAACGGGAAGGTTTTAGTGGGTAAGAACGGAATCGCGGAGTGCGATGTAGTTGCAGGGACTGTCGTGATAGGCGGGAGGGTGAAGGGTAAAGTCATTGCGACAGAGAGAATTACTCTCTTATCCACAGGGGAGCTTA
>Ga0307379_10004148_pt1 | contig 20798 bp, 19 predicted proteins | sample UN2MG_FD_202237 | JGI IMG/M metagenome (GOLD analysis project Ga0307379, IMG submission 202237) | Soil microbial communities from Risofladan, Vaasa, Finland - UN-2 | ecosystem: Environmental > Terrestrial > Soil > Coastal area > Acid sulfate soil | place: Finland: Risofladan, Vaasa | collected... | reverse complement strand
ACTATTATCGCTATATCATAATTTCGCTTGATTATTTTGTCATCATCTTCTTTATAGTCGAGGGAAGAGGTTACTATCTCTAAACCACATCTACTATAAAGATTTTTGAAGTGCTTGTATTTTTCTTGAGCTAAAGACTTCAAGGGAACTAAATAATTGAAAAGAAGATTAATGACAGCAAAGGCTGTGGTGGGGTCATGCGCACTGCCCCTGCCGGTTTAGCCTTTCCACCGGATAGGGCATTTCAAGAAGGCGCAGAATATGCAGCCATAACTCATGGGCATCCTTCCGGATATTTAACGGCAGGATTTCTCTCTGGAATGATATCCTATATTATTGAAGGTAAAACACTGGTGAAAGCAATAGATCTATGTATTGGGCAGCTTATCAAATATGACGGGCATAGCGAGACACTTAAAAAAATTGAACTTGTGCATAAACTATCTGTCAGTGTAAAAGATCTTTTATGTAGCTGTTTCATAATATAGGACCTCACTTTTTGATCCTATATTATTACAATTTTAAATTATTCTTAAGAGTTCACTTTTAAAACGTAAATCATTAAAAAAACGGTTCACTTTTAATTTGTTAGTAACAAACGCACAAAATTTTCTTGACAAAAAAGTTATTTGTTGTTATTATTTAGATAAATAAGATTGTCGATAGTCGATGATAGACAAATATATTAAAGATATTAGGATTAAATATATAGAAGGAGAAGATACTGAGTAAATTTATAATCACAACAATAAAAGCAAGAGAAATATTAGATTGCCGCTGGACTCCTACTGTTAGAGTAGAAGTTCGAGTAAATAATGAAATTATTGGTCAAGCTGACGCACCTGCCGGACGTTCTACTGGATCAAATGAAGCAAGAGAGTTGAGAGACAATGAGAAACGTTATAATGGTTTAGGAGTAACTAAAGCAGTTAAAAATATTCATGAAATTATTGCCCCAGCATTAATTGGTATGGATGTTACTGAGCAAAGAAAAATAGACTATAAAATGATAGAGCTTGATGGAACTAAGAATAAAGAAAATTTAGGTGGAAATGCAATAATTGCAGTATCATTAGCATGCGCTCGAGCTGCAGCTAATGCAACCAGTTTACCACTATATCGATATATTAATCCTAATGCTCACGTTTTACCAGTTCCCTTATTAAATTTAATCAATGGAGGAAAGTTGACTTCGAATGATTTAGACATCCAAGAGGTCTGCATTTTTCCTATTGGTGCTAATTCTTTCAAAGAGGCAATGGAAATTGGGTATGCAGTAAATGAAAAATTGAGAATAATAATTATCGATAATTACGGTAAGATTGCAGCAAATGTTGGAGATGAAGGGGGATTTGCGCCGCCAATTATCAAAGTTCGCGAAGCAATGGATCATTTAGTTCATGCAGTAGAGCTATCTGGATTTGCTGACAAAATTGTATACGGATTTGATTCTGCCGCTAGTCATTTCTATAATAAAGAAGCCAAACTTTATAGTTTAGAAGGAAACAAACTAACCACTAGCGAGATGATTAATTATTATAAAGATTTAATAAAAACTTATCCGATAGCAACGATCGAAGATCCCTTAGATGAAAATGATGTTGAAGGTTTTATTCAAGCAACCAAGGAATTAGGTATTCAGATTGTTGGAGATGATTTCTTTTGCACTAACCCCGATTTAATTAAAGAGCGTTCAAAGATGGGAGGAGCAAATGCTTTATTATGGAAGTTTAATCAAATAGGTTCTCTATCAGAGGCTTTGGATGCAGCACAAATAGCTTTTAGAAATAATATGGGCGTTATGGTTTCAGAACGTTCCGGTGAAACAGAAGATTCAATATTAGCAGATTTTACGGTTGGTCTTAACGCTGGCCAGATTAAAACTGGTGCTGGGGTTCGCAGTGAAAGAACTTCTAAATACAATAGACTTTTGCAAATAGAAGAAGAATTAGGTTCAGCGGCCAAATATGCGGGAAGAGATTTTAAGATTCCCTTTTAAGTTTTTTAAGTCACTGTCAGACATAATATTTATATTAAAAATTTTATAATGGGGGTAAGTGTGAGTTACATTAAGAACAGGGAAAAGTTATTGTCTCATGGGAATGTTAGGATTCGTCAAGCAGCCCTTGATATAATTGACTACGCATTAGAAAAGGCAAACCCGTATATTGCAACTAAGAATTTAGTTTCTTTAAAGAATAATAATTTACATGTTGGAAACTTAACCTTCAATCTGCATGATCATAAAAGGATTTTTATTTTAGGAGCTGGTAAAGCTACTTTCCCAATTGCGAAAGCATTAGAGGAAATTTTGGGGGACAAAATTATTGACGGAATAGTTATTTGTAAATACGGACAAGAAGGAAATCTAAAGTATTCTAAATTACATTTAGCCAGTCATCCTATCCCGGATGAAGCTGGACATATAGCAGCTCAGGAAGCAATGACACTAGCTAAAAAAACAAGACCGGGAGATATTGTATTTGCCGGGATTACCGGAGGTAGCTCTGCCCTTATGACTCTACCAGTACCTGAAATAAGTTTAGAAGAAAAAAAAGTAGTAAATAAATTGCTACTAACTTGTGGTGCCAATATAATTGAAATAAATACTGTACGCAAACATTTAAGTCAGATTAAAGGTGGATGGTTAGCAAAAAATATACATACTGAAGCAAGTATAATTAATCTAACAGTTTCAGACGTTATTGGGGACCCCTTAGATTATATTACTTGTCCTACTGTTTCTGATACTTCTACTTTTGAAGATGTAAAATTAATTTTAAACAAATATAAACTTTGGGAAAAATTACCAGCTTCTGTTATTAATTATTTTAATGATTCTAAAAAAATAGAGACTCCTAAAGACCTTTCAGATCATCAAATTTATAATTTTATCATTGTTCCTGGAGATATAGCTTGTATAGCAGCTGAAGAAAAAGCAAAAAAAATGGGCTTTAATACTATGATTCTTTCAAGTATGTTTGAAGGAGAGAGCAAAGAGCTTGGAAAGTTTTTTATTTCAATTGCTAAAGAAGTTATTGTTAATAATAGACCCCTTAAATCTCCATGTGTAATTATTGGAGGAGGGGAGACTATTATAAAATTAGAAGGAAGTTATGGAATGGGGGGGCCTAATCAGGAATTTGTATTGAGCGCTGGTGTTTATTTAGAAGAATTAGAAAATAATATAGGTATAGTTGGAATAGACACAGATGGAACCGATGGACCAACATATTTTGCAGGAGCTCTAATGGATAGATATTCAATTATTAAAGCGAAGAAATTAGGGATATCCTTACAAAAAGAACTTGATAGACATAATGAAAGTGCAATTTTTAAAAAGTTGGGTGATAATATAATTACTGGACATACCGGAACCAACGTTAGCGATCTTAAATTTATTGTAATTTTATAAGGAAACATATTATAGAAACAAATTATTTTAATTAAACTCATATAATACATTAAAAAATATAAAATAACAAGGAGACGTAAAAATGACAAGAGAAGAAGAAGTAAATTTTTTATATTTATCACAGGAAGACATGATTAATTGCGGTGTTCTTGATATGCATGAATGTGTAAAAACAATTGAAAAAGGGTTTAAGGTAATGGGTAAGGGCGATTACCTCTTTGGTGGACCAGGTGAAAATGAACATGGAATTAAATTGTGGTTTCCCGAAAAACCCAGAGGAAAGAATATGCCGACAATGGGACCAGATAGACGTTTTATGGCTATGGTAGGTTATCTTGGTGGTGATTTTAATATTTGCGGTGAAAAGTGGTATGGTTCTAATGCTGCAAATCCTAGAGAATCTGGTCTTCCCAGATCGATACTTATAGTAGCCCTAAACGATGTAGTAACGGGAGCACCCTTAGCAATAATGGAGGGAAATCTTTTAAGTGCCATGAGAACGGGTGCAGCACCTGGAGTGGCTGCAAAATACTTAGCACAGAAGGATGCAAAGGTAGCAGGAATAATAGGGGCAGGTGTAATAGGCAGAACTTGTCTTATGAGTTTAGCCGATGTTCTACCGAATTTAACCGAAGTAAAAGTTTTTGATATTGCAAAAAATAAAGCCAAAGCGTTTTCTGAGGAAATGAGTGAAAAATTAAGTTTAAAAGTTTATGCTACCGATAGTTGTAAAGAAGCTGTAGTTAAATCTGATGTAATTAGCGTTGCTGCATCCGGGAAAAATCCTCCATTAATTAAGTACGAATGGCTTAAAGAAGGGAGTTTATTAATGCTATCAGCCGCCATAGCACCAATCCAAGAGTTATTTATTAATACTAAGATAGTTGCAGATGATTGGAAACAGCATATGAAATGGGTTAGCGATCAAGAGGAACGGAATAAAATAGAACCATCAGATACCTCCTATTCAGATCACGCCTGCGCTTATATAGATCAATTAGTTAAAGAGAAAAAAATACAAGAAAATGGTATTTTAGACCTTCATGAAATAATAGTAGGTAGAAAAAACGGTAGAAATAATAACAAAGAAAAAATAATATTTATAAGCGGAGGATTACCCATGGAAGATTTAGCATGGGGTTATACTATATATAAAAATGCATTAAAAAAAAATATTGGCCAAAAATTAATCTTATGGAAAAAAGCAAGCTGGATATTAAAATAGAGAGAAAAAATTAATAAATTAACAAATAAAATCTATTTCTAAATAGGTGATGGACAAGAAAAAACGAGAGGCCTTGAAAGATTTAAACTTTTTAAAAAAATTTATTAATAATAGTAGAATACTAGAAAAAGAAAATTTTAAAACACAGTCTAGATAAAAAATATATTTTTGAAAGGAAGAAGTAATAAAAATGAATAAAAAAGTTGCAATTATAGGTGCAGGGAATGCTGGATATGCAATGGCTGCTGATATTGCATTAGAAGGATTTGATGTAAATCTATACGAAATACCATCTTTTGCAAAAAATATTAAAACATTAATGAGTGACCCGAGAATAAATTTAGTTGGAGCTCTTCAAGGTTCTGTAACTCTAAATAAGGCAACTACTAATATTGAAGAAGCTTTAAAAGGAGTTAAATATATTATGGTAGTAACTCAAGCGCATGCACATGAGATTATTGCAAGGCAATGTGCTCCTTATTTAGAGGATGGTCAATTCATTACTATATTACCAGACAATGGAGGATCTTTTATCTTTAGAAAAGTACTAAGAGAAGAAAATATAAAGAAAGACATAAAAATAGGAGGTACATATACATTGCCTTATGGATGTAGAAAAAAAGATTCTCAAACCGTATGGTACCATTATAAACTTAAAGGAAAAAGCCCTATAGCAGCACTACCAAATAAAGATTCTTTAGAATTTGCGAATGAAATAAATAAAATTTATCAAGGTATGATGTTATACCAGTCTAAAAGCAATATTCTAGATATAATTCTTCAAAATCCAAATATTATAAAACACCCCATTGGAACTTTACTAAATATTGGAAGAATTGAATTTTCAAAAGGGGAGTTTTGGCTTTACAAAGAGGGGTTAACTAAATCTGTTTGGAAGCTTATAGAAGCTGTTGATAACGAAAAAATAAGCATTTTAAAAGAACTAGGTTTGCTAGTATTGTCAGCAAATCAATTAAGGGAGAAATTAGGGCGGATGTCGCAAGAAGAATTCAAAAAGGATAGTGCCAAAGATCCAACAAGTGTTAAATCTCGGTATGTAACTGAAGATATACCCATTGGGATGGTTTTTATGGCTTCCCTTGGAGAAATGTTGGGGGTTGCAACCCCACTAACCAAAGCTGTTATAGCAATATTTTCAAGTATTAATGAAACTGATTACTGGAAACAAGGAAGAACTCTTAAAGTATGCGGATTAGAAAATATGTCAAAAGATAACCTGTTAGAATACGTGGAAGAAGGCACGATAAAATAAGGATAAGGATCGACATAGGAAGTACACGCAAAAATTTTGTATTACTTGATGAAAAAAGTGAGCAGTTTTTTGAACTTAATTGTGAAATTCCTCGTAGGGCAGATAAAATTGTCGTTGACAATTTAGAGCAATGAAAAAAATAACTACGAGACGTGGCTTTTTCCGCATTATCTCGCGATAAAATAATTGGCTGGCCAGATGTTTATGAAATTGGCGATATCATTTTAGATGAAAGTAAAAAAAAGAAAAGCAATGAAGAGATAATCGCATTACGACTTCGGGGGTATGGGAGACAAAAAGACGTAGCTACTTGTTATTATGTTTATAAGAATGCCAAAAAAGAAAGCGGATAAAAACAAGACTTTCATTATTTTTATTAATAGAAGCGTGAATGGGTAAAAAAGAGAGAATCGGAAAAGAAAGACTTAAGAATAGAAAAGAGGTGATAGAAAGTGAATGGGTAAAAAAGAGAGAATCGGAAAAGAAAGACTTAAGAATAGAAAAGAGGTGATAGAAAGAGGAGTACATACTTTAATAGTAAAATGATCTTTTAGAGTAAGAATTAAGAAATAAAAAGTTTAGGAGGCTTTGATATGTATAGAATTAAAAAATCTAATTACTTGATGACAATATTTATGATAACTTTAATATTTGTTTTTTCTTTCGGTTTTAATAGTTTTGCAGTCAATAAAATGTTATCTATAGGTACTGGAGGAATAACTGGAACCTATTATCCATTAGGCGGGTGTATGGCAAATATTATCAGTCAATATGTCACGGGTGTTACTGCTACTGCAGAAGCAACAGGCGGTTCTGTGGCTAACATGAGAATGTTACAGACTGGAGAAGTTCAACTGGCTTTTGTGGGTGCTTCTTCGAGTTATCCTGTATTTTTAGGACTTCCCCCTTACGAGAAAGATCCATGTGACAAAGTGAGAAGCATCGCTTCATTATATCCAGAGGCTCATCAAATAATTGTTTTAAAGAATTCAGGAATAAATTCTATAGATGATCTAAGAGGAAAAAAAATTGCAGTTGGTGCTCCTGGTAGCGGAACTGCACTATCAGCAGAAATAGTGTTAAAGGAACATGGAATTAGCTTTGAAGATTTTACACCTATCTACCTTTCATTTAATGAAGGAGTAACCGGATTAAAGGATGGAACAGTTGATGCAGTAATTATTTTTGCCGGAGCCCCGACTTCGAGTGTAATTGATGTTACTTCAACTTTGGATGTAAAATTACTAAGTTATGATCCAGCGGCAAAAAAAAGATTATTAGAGAATTACGATTATTTTGTACTAGTTACTCTTCCCAAAGATATGTATAGGGGCATGGAAGAGGATGTATATACTTTAGGCACCCCAGCTATCCTAGCTACAAGCATTGAGCAAGATGAAGAATTTATATACGAAATAACTAAAGCCATATTTGAACATACTAAGGAATTAGGCGAGGCCCATGTACAAGGGAAGAATATCAATCTGGAAAATGCAATATTAGGTTTACCTATGCCCTTGCATCCTGGAGCAGAAAAATATTACAAAGAAGTTGGAGCAATTAAATAGTATTAATGTAAATTGCATTTGGAGAAATGGGTATTAAAGTTATAATTAAGTTTATAACTTAGGGCTTTCTGAAATCCGGGGAGTAGGAACAATTAATTAGATTTCTACTTCCCGGATAAAAAATTAGTATTCAATTTAAATATAGGCTAAAAGAGAAGATAAATGTGATAGATAATCAGAGCACGAATAGAATATTACAAAATGATAGTAGAAGTAGTATTTTTTATAAATTAAGTGAAATGAACAAAAAAGTTGCTGTTATTATTGCTATTTTAATGTCTTCGTATCAATTGTATATGGCAGCTTTTGGCGTATTTAATCCTGTAATGCATAGAGCAATTCATTTAGGATTTGGATTGATTTTATGTTTCTTAATTTTTCCTTTTAATAAAAAAATGAAAGTTATTTTTATTTGGTTTGATTATATTTTTATTATATTAACCGTATTTACTATAAGTAGATTAATTTTTGGCTATCAAGAAATACTTATTCACTTCGGTGATCCCTTAAAGAAAGATGTAATGCTTGGAATTATTCTCATAATAATTGTAATAGAAGCAGTGAGAAGAATTATGGGATGGCCTTTGGTTGTTTTGACGAGTATATTTCTTATTTATGGTGTTGTAGGACCCTACTTACCAGGAATTATTTCTCACAAGGGATATTCTCTCTCCCGTATTGCAGAGCATATGTATTTAACTACAGAAGGAATATTTGGGGTGCCTTTATACGCCTCAGCTTACTATGTTTTTATATTTGTGCTATTTGGTGCTTTTCTTCAAGAATGTGGCGGATCTGAATTTTTTACCAATTTATCAATTTCATTAACAGGAAGGAGTAGAGGTGGACCAGCAAAGGCTGCTGTTTTGGCTAGTGGATTTATGGGAATGATTTCTGGCAGTTCACTTGCGAATGTGATGACTACCGGCACTTTTACTATTCCACTGATGAAAAAAACGGGATACAAACCAGAATTCGCAGCAGGAGTAGAAGCAGCTGCATCGACAGGAGGGCAAATCATGCCCCCAGTTATGGGTGCAGCAGCATTTATCATGGCAGAGATAATAGGAGTTTCGTATCTGAGAATTATTCTGTCAGCAGCATTGCCAGCAATTTTCTATTTTTTTGCAATTGGATTTATGGTTGATTTTGAAGCAATTAGAATGGGATTAAAAGGTATATCCTCCCACAATCTCCCTTCAATAAAGAATATATTAAAAAGTGGATTTTTCTTTTTAGTTCCCCCATTAACAATTGTATATTTTTTATTAAAAGGTTGTTCCCCAAATAAAGCAGGTTTTTACGCGGTAATGAGTATAATTATTGTAAGTATATTAAAAAAAGAAACACGAATGAGTATCAAGGGAGTTTTACATGCTCTTGAGATAGGAGCAAAAAATGCATTAAACATTGTAATAGCATGTAGCACCTGCGGATTAATAATAGGTATTATTACATTAACGGGTTTGGGTTTAAGATTTTCAAATTTAGTTCTTTCTTTATCCAAAGGCATGTTATTTCCTACTTTAGTTATTACAATGATTGCTTCCTTGATATTGGGGATGGGAGTTCCCACTACTGCTTGTTATATTATATTGGCAGTTATAGTTGCCCCCTCATTAATTACGATAGGAGTGCCGGCTATAGCAGCTCATTTATTTATTTTATATTTCGGTGTATTTTCAGCAGTGACTCCTCCTGTTGCTCTTTCGTCATATGTTGCAGCAGGAATTGCTAAAGCAAGTCCTAATAAAAGTGCAATACAAGGACTTAAGCTTTCATTTGCTGCTTTTGTAATACCTTTTATTTTTGTAACTAATCCCTCAATTTTATTTTTAAGTGAGGAAAATAATATTCCGGAAATTATTTGGGTCGGAATATTGTGTTTAGTGGGGGCTTATTGCCTTGCTGCGAGTTTAGAGGGTTTTTTATTAAGAAGGTTAAATATTGTCTTTAGAATTCTGATATTTTTGTGTGCAATCTTTTTTGTTATTCATAATATGAAATTTAATATATTAGCACTTGCTATTTTAGGGGGTATTCTTATATTACAAAAAGTAAAAAAAGAATAAAATAAATAGAATATCAATTAAATCTTATCAATGTTTTATATGCAGACGGATATTAAAAAAGCAAAATAGATTCTAGATGGATTTAATACATTTTTTTCTTATGAAGTTCAATCTGCTTTTGGACGAACAGGAAAATTATTATTTGCTATCAAGAATTATAAGGTTAAAGAAGTTATTATAGCCTTAGCAAAGGAAGGCATAGAAGCTTGTTTTCTTTAATCTAGCGGGAAATCCTTACCTGTAAAGGTGGGGATGAGAGAACTTTCCTGTTTCTTCCCATTCGTACTTTAATATAATAAAATATAAAACTATATAAAGCAATTCATACCGTATATAAGACTAAAATATCATATTGTCTGGATAACCCGATACCGAAGAAAGATTTTAGTAACCGGAATAAAAAGTTACCTGAAAATAAAAATTCAGGAAATAAGGAAATATTATCCTGATTGGGAAAATATAGAAATAGAGATAAAGAATAATCATATTCATCTGTTTATGATTATTCTCCCGAAGTATGCAGTAAGCAAAGTAGTAGAAACCATCAAAAAGAATACCAGTAAATCTCTAAGCAGAAAGTTTGCTTTCTTATAAAAAGTATATTAGGATAGAAAAAACATTTGGGGTAAAGGGTATTTTGTATCTACGGTAGGGATAAACGAAGAAGTGATCCGAAGATACGTAGAATCACAAGAAGAAGAAGAGACAGGACAAGAAAAGGTTGAGTTTTGAAAAAAACCGCGCCTGTAAAGGCGTGGGAATCTAGTGCACCTGGCATGGGTAATAACTTGGCAGTAGCAACCATTAGCTTAAGACAAGGGTATCTATCGCGAGGTGGAATCTGAAAGATTGCATGTGGCAAAGCCTCAGGCCTTAAGGAACATGAACTACATATAAGGCCATACAATCTGGATGAGTTTGCAATCCAAAACAAAATCCGATACTGCCAAAAGATATGGAAGAAACCAAATTGGATATAAAAAAGAAGATTTAAATAATCAACTAATAAGACTTCGTTATAAAAATAAACTATAGAAACAATTTTGAGTTAATCGGAGGGTTAGACTGTCCTCCACAGACACACCCGAAGCACTTTATTCTATAAATTTACTTAGTGAATAGTAATTTTTGGTACTTATGTAATACTTTAAAAGTTATTAGTATTTTTATGATTTTATTTGTAATTTTTAAGTTAAATAGGGAATATGTTAGGAAGGAAGTGAATAGATGGTTTTTGAAAAAAAGAAACATAAAGTTTTAGCAGATGGTATTGCTGAAGATATAAAGAATGCAATAATAAAAGGTGAAATAAAACCCGGAGAAAGGATAATTGAATCTCAAATTGCCAAGGAAATGGGTGTTAGCCGCTCCCCATTAAGGGAGGCAATTCAAAAACTTGAGAAAGAAAATATTTTAGTTGTTATTCCATATAAAGGAATTTATGTAAATATACTTGGAAAGAAAGAAATAGAAGATATTTACAATTTACGCGTTATATTGGAAGCCTATGCAATAAAAAAAATAATAGAGAAGAAAGATAAAAAGATATTACAAATTTTAAGTAAAAAGGCTAAATATTTAGAAGATGCAGTAAAAAAAGGTCAGGTTGAAGATTTAGCCAAAAAAGATGTAGAATTTCATCGTACAATCTGTTATTTTGCGAATAATAACAAATTAATGGAAATATGGGAAGGATTTACTGAGCAAGTTGAGATTCTAATAAGTCTAGAAGAAAAATATAATAAACGCCTTGAGACGACTCTAAAAGAACATGAAGAATTGCTTTTTCTAATTGCAAAAGGGGAAATAGTAGAATCTCAAAAAAAAATAAAATCTCATATTCTTGATTCACTTGAACTTCTAAAGAAACATATTAGTTAATACATTTTAAATAAGAGGGAATTCTGCTGAATGGAAGAAGTACTTTTCAAGTATAAAGATCAAATAGAAAATATAGATTTCGAGTTTAATCAAAAATATTTAATGGATGTTGCTATTATCCATGAACCAGATGTAATTGATCCAAGTAAAGCGTATAAAGCTATTTTAAAGAAACCTGTCAATAGTCTTCCATTGTCTGAAAGATTATCCAGTAATGATCGAGTTGTTATAATAGTTAGTGATATAACTCGTGATGTACCCACTAAAGATATTTTTCCATACTTAATGGAAGAATTACTTCAAGCTGGAATTAAATATGAAAATATAACTGTTCTTATCGCCCTTGGTGTACATAGAAAAAATACAATTAAGGAAATTGAGAGTATAATTGGCAAAAAATGGTCTGAATGCTTAAGGATTAAAAATCATAACGCTTTTGATTTCAATGAACTTGTTTACCTTGGGGATACCTCACATAAAACTCCTGTATGGGTTAATAAAGAGGTTGTAGCTGCTGATTTTTGCATTGCAATAGGCAAAATTGAACCACATGAATTTGCGGGATTTACTGGCGGAGCTAAAAGCATTTTACCTGGAGTATGTGCAGAAGAGACTATAAAAATTAATCACAAGCCTGAGTTAATTCTTCACGAGAATTGTAAGCCCGGATTATTAGTCGATAATATTATACGTGAAGATATGAATGAGGCTGCTAAAATTGCTGGTTTAGATTTTATTATAAATGTAGTTCTTAATAAAGAAGGTAATTTACTTGCAGCATTTGCAGGTGATCCATATATTGCACATGAAGAAGGTTGTAAGTTTTTAAAGGATTTTATAAAAATTGAAATTGATGAAAGTCCAGATATTATTATAACAAGCCCGGGTAAACCATTAAATATAAATTTGTACCAATCTCTTAAAGCAATAATTGCGCTTGAACCAATTATCTGTTCTAAAACTAAAATTATATTCTACTCTTCATGTAGAGATGGTTTGGGGTCAAATGATATGTTACAGCCTTTTATATCAAACAATAGTATTGATTTTGTTATTGATAAAATAAAAGGAGACTATACTATTGAAAAAGATCATTCATTGCTTCTTGCAAATATACTAAGTAAAGGAGTAGAAATTTTTGCATATTCTCCTAATATTAAATTAAAAGATTTTATAACTCTGCGGATGAAGCCAATCAAATCTGTACAATTAGGGATTAAACTTGCTTTAGAGGGTATAGGGTTTAAAAAGGTACCTAAAATATTAATTTATCAAATGCCTCAAAGGTCAATTCCTATAATAAAACAAAAAAATTAATTTTTCAGCCTTATCTCAAATTTATAAAATTTTTTTAAATACCTTATAAGAGCTTTCATGCGTAAAAAAATATTTTTAAAAAAGGTTCCTGAAATCCTTGTTTATCAAGTCTTTCAAAGTTTTTTGAAAAAATTTTTATTTAAATAAAAAAAGTAAAGTAAGGGGGAATTAATAGTGAAAAACAAGATTAAGCAGAAGTATAATCAATATGTTAATACTTATAGCGTTAAAAAAATGGAAGATGTAGTTATAGAGAGGGCAGAAGGAGCTTGTATTTATGACATAGAGGGGAAGGAATATATTGATTGTTTTGCTGGTATTGCGGTTGTAAATGCTGGCCATAGGAATACAAAAGTTATCCAAGCTGCGAAAGAACAAATGGATAAGTTAGTTCATTGTTGTGCATATGTATATTATTCTGAACCTCCTGCTCTACTGGCTGAAAAATTAGCAAATATTACTCCTGGAAGGTTAGAAAAAACTTTCTTTTCAAACAGTGGGGCTGAAGCAATTGAGGGAGCTTTAAGAATAGCCAAGCAATTTACTAATAAATATGAAATTATTGCTTTACAAGGCTCCTTTCATGGTAGAACAAATGCAACCTTAAGTATAACTGGAAATAGGAAAAGAAAATATAAGGGGGGGCCATATCTCTCTGGGATCGCTTTTGCTCCAACCCCCAATTGCTATAGATGCCCATTTGAATTAATTAAAGAAAAATGTAACTTAAAATGTGCCAGATACTTAAGAGATATTATTGATTTTCAAACAAGTGGTTCAGTAGCTGCCTTTATTGCAGAACCTGTAATGGGGGAAGGGGGAATAGTTGTCCCACCTGAAGGATATTTTAAGAAAGTCAAAGAAATATTAAATGAATTTGAGATACTATTTATTACTGATGAAGTTCAATCTGGTTTTGGGCGAACTGGAAAATTTTTCGCAATTGAACATTATAAGGTAGAGCCTGATATCATGGCTATGGCAAAAGGTATAGCAGATGGATTTCCCTTGAGCGCTTTTATTACTCGAGATGAGATTGCTAGATCTTTTAAACCTGGTGACCATCTATCAACCTTTGGCGGAAATCCTGTATCTTGTGCAGCAGCTTTAGCAAATATAGATTTTTTATTAGAAGAAAATATTCCTGAACAGGCATACAATAAAGGCGAAAAGTTCATGTCTAAATTAAGAAATGAGCTAATGAAGAAACATAATTTAATTGGAGACGTAAGAGGTAAGGGCTTAATGATAGGAATTGAATTAGTAAAAAACAAAGATAAAACTCCTGCCTCAGATGAAGCAGCTCAGATTAGAGAAATTTGTAGAGAAAATAATTTACTAATTGGAGTAGGCGGTGTATATGAAAACGTGCTTAGGCTTCAACCACCGTTAGTTATAACAGAAAATCAATTAGATAAAGCTTTAGAAATATTAGAATGTGCATTTTCTATTATCGAAAAGTAAATAATAAAAGTATTTTAATATTTATTACTTCTGACGAAGGGCAAAATACTACGGGGATACCTGTGGTATTTCTAGTACGCCTGGTATGAATTATAACTTAGCAGTGTAATGTCAGAGGTAATGTCAGAGGGACGGTTCTTATGACAATAAAAAATGCAAAAAGATCCAGGGCCATATTTCACAAAATCACAAAAAAAAGTGTGACAAATAGTACAAGGAGATAGTTTAAAGGGTCAAGTCTTGCAGTATAACAAAGAACGAAGCATATACTATATTGACAGCATGACCAGACCATTACGGATAGAATTTAAAGGAGTAGTTTATAATATTACTTAATAAGAGGTAAAGAAAAATTAAAGGAGATACCGAGGGAACAGCGCCATGTAGCCAGGCTACCCTTAAATGAAATTTTAAAATACAAAGACAAGAAGCCAAAAGATCAAGCGATCTATAAAGCTCATCTCCAGTACGGCTATACCCTAAAAGATATAGCAAAATATATTTGCGTACATTATATTACAGTAAGCAGAGCTATTAAAAAGTCGAGCGGGAAGATGAAAAATGATATTGCAAGACCCCTTAATGATAATGATATTGTTGTTGTTGAAAGTGACTTTTTTCGAGTCTAATCTAAAATAGTCTTGACTTTTTTCGAATTAATTAGTGTTTTGGTTGCAATTGGAAGAATTATCTCAAAGGAGTTTATGACAGATTTGCTGAAGAATACAAGATTCTTGTTACCGGTAGCGGTAGATTAGATTTGTATCAAAAAGGTGGAAATTCACTGGCCGGCAGATATATGAAATTCCACCTGCTACCTTTTACCTATTCAGAATTGACGAACCACCAAAACTCGGTACCTTATTTCGTTAATCATCCTTTTCATTTCCAAGAGGATAATCAAACGGACTATGGTTTATGGGATGATCTTTTTGAGCTTAGTGGGTTTCCTGAACCCTTTTTGAAAGGGAAAAAGGATTTTTACCGGTTGTGGTCAAATAATTATCAGCACCAGTTAATTCGGGAGGATATTCGAGATTTAACACAAATTAAAAAGTTTGATTCCCTGGAGCTCTTGTATTCCCTCTTACCGCTAAAAGTAGGCAATCCTCTTTCTTTAAGTTCATTAAATACATATGTCCAAGTATCCGTGGACAGTGTCAAAACCTGGCTTGAAGTATTTGAAATCCATTATTTGATATTTCGAATATCACCATGGACACATAAAATTCCCCGGGCAATTAAAAAGGAAAAGAAGGTTTATCTTTTTGACTATGCACAAATAAATGATAGAGGTATCCGTTTTGAGAATATGATTGGCTTAGAGCTATACAGGGCAATTTTAAATTGGAACGATTTGGGATTGGGAGATTTTTCCATGCATTATATTCGCAATAAAGAAAAAGAAGAAATTGATTTTCTTATTTGTAAAGATCATCATCCTACACTACTGATTGAATGTAAGCTATCAGATGAAAATGTTTCGAGCAGTTTGATTAAATTTCAGAATAAGCTCGATGTTCCTGCCATTCAGTTGGTAAATAAACAACATGTCGGAAGAATAGTTTCCAATCAAAAAAATAAGATTTTAATCATATCTGCTCCCAGGTGGTTATCATTTTTGCCGTAATGTTAAGGAAAATTAAACTAAGAAAAAATAGGATGTGCTGTCCCCCCCTTTTTTTTGTCTCCCCGAAACCTTTTATTTACAAGATCCCGCTTATTGTTATGGCAGTTCCTCAAAGAGAAGATTCAATGGGGAAGATATTTAAATATATCAACTGATCTTTCCGGAGACTTCAAAACCTTTAAAGAGAGGGTAAATAATTTTGTAGAGTAAATTAGAAAGCTTGTGTCTGTAAGCAAATATTGAAGCTGGGTGAAGTAAAAATAGAATAGTAAAAACTTTAAGAGAAACAATAAATAGGGAGGTTAAATAATGCCAACACTACTAAGAATAATATTATTGGTAGGCAATATTGAATTCTTATGGTAAGAAAAAGCAACATTCTCTTGACAGAATTCAAAACATAGGTATAATATTATATAGGAAGGAGGTATTACTTAAAATGAATGAAATTATTTATAAAGAGCTTTCTCAAAGAGTGAAAAAATTAAGAGAACAGAAGGGAATTAGCCAACAAGAACTTGCTAAGTTTTTAGAAGTCTCACGTCCTACAGTATCTCAAATAGAGAGCGGAGAAAGAAAGATTTCTACTGATGAATTAGTGAAGTTAGCAGAGATATTTAATATTTCAGTTGAGGGGTTGCTTGATTTTAAAAAAGAACCGAAAGTAATTTTAGAGGAAAGTAAAAAAAGAAAAAGTTTGAAGGACCAAATTAGAATTAACGTACCGCAAAAGAATCTGGAGAAGTTTAGGGAAGTTCTCTTATATATACTCAATAAGATTGGCTCGAAACCCAATATTGGAGAGACGGTGATTTATAAACTGCTATACTTTATTGACTTTGACTTTTATGAAAAATATGAGGAACAATTAATAGGTGCTACCTACCTTAAGAATAACTATGGACCTACTCCGGTTGAGTTTATAGAGATAGCCAATAAAATGATTGAAGATAAAGAGATTGAGAAGATAAAGAGTGAATATTTTACCTATCCTCAGGTTAAATATTTGCCCCTAAGAAGACCAGATCTTTCTAAACTGAAAGCTAATGAGGTTGAAGTAATAGACCAAGTCTTAGGTAAACTTTCTGATATGAATGCTATTCAAATAAGTGAATATTCTCATAACGATGTACCATGGTTAGTATCAGAAAATAAAGAACCTATTGAATATGAATCTGTTTTTTATAGAAAGTCTCCTTACTCAGTAAGAGAATATAGCAGTGAAGACATTTAATAAGATATCTTATATTCCTGAATTCAAAAAAGATTTGAAAAAGCTTAGCAAAAGGTTTAGAACTTTAGAAGAGGATCTTAATATATTTATTGAGTCGCAACTAAAAATATACCATAAGTTGGGAATAGATAATAATGGTATATTTAAAATAAGTGATCTAAATATTAAATGTCCCAAAATATATAAAGCCAGGAAATTCGCTTGTCGTTCTCTAAAGGGTAAAGGAGTATACTCTGATATTAGGTTAATTTATACTTATTTTGAATATGAGGATAAAGTGGAGATGATAGAGATTTATTACAAGCAAGATAAAGAGAAAGAAGATAGAGAAAGAATTTTAAGATATTATGAAAAAGGAAAAAAATAAGGGTCATTTTTTTGTTGTTGACATATGATATTGCTTCCTCTACTCTCGCAGGAATAGCAAAAGAGGGGACTGGATTCTTGCTTACGCAGGAATGACATAGGAGGCATGAATGACATAAACCCTTTATTTGAAAGGGTTTCAGACCACCTTCAGGAATGCCCCAAAATCGCACGGAGAGTGCCTTTAAACGCACTTCAATTTTCAAAAAATCGGGCGATTATGACATTTTTTTAGCTTTTTTTGACCTTCTCAAAACTCTGTAAACCTTATAAATAGCCACTTTCAGATTTTGAGAGAGTAAAAATAGGCCAAAAAACACACCATTTTGCGAGGGTAAAACTATAAGTTGAGGTAAATTTTGCTCGTATAATCAAAATACGCAACCTACCCTTGAAACCCTTATTTTACAAGGCTTCCCTTCCCTCAATTTTCTACCTTTCCTTTGAATTAATTAAAGGACAAAATTTATTTTTAAAAAATCCCAAGCTTGATAATATTAAATAATTCTTAGCGACTATTGGTAGTAACCATCTCTTTAGTTGTTATTTTTTATCCTTTTCCAGTGAAGTTTTTTCAATTTTTTTAATCGCTACGGGCAAGGCAAGTCCTGCCAATAATAATAGACCTCCGGTAAATAGGAAAACAGCTGGCAGACCAAAGGCTATCATAATAAATCCACCGGAAATAGGACCTAAAACATTACCTAAGTAAGTAGTACTGTTTGCCACGCCAAAAACTTTCCCCCGGTGTTCGGAAGGAGTTGAAAGACCGATAGTTGTATTGGCAATAGGAATGATTGCTCCATAAAAAAGACCCAAACCGACTCTCAATAAGATTAGCTGAGTAGTATTGGTGACAAAAGCATGAGATAAAAAGAAAAGACCTGTTCCTAAAAGACTGATGGTTAAAAGGAAATTACTCGGTTTTTTTTCAATTAACTTACCTACGTTTATTGAAGAAAAAGCACTCATCAAACCGGTTATGGCAAACATTAATCCGGTAAAAGTGGAAACGATTTTTGGATTTGATATGATGGTTTCCATAAAGAAAGGAAAAATAGGGCTAATAATCTGGACCGAAAACTGCACTAAAAACAGTATAAAAAACATGATGAATAATTGCCCATTATTAAAAAACAAGGCAACTCTTTTTTTAAATGGAATGGCCTGTTTCTTTCTGGCTGCAGGTGTAAATTTTTCTTCTACCAAGAAAAAGACTACCCATCCGGCAATAAAGAGCAGGGCAGCGGTAATCCGAAAAGAATTTCGAAAACCTAAAATATCGGCCGAAATACCCCCTAACAAAGGTCCTAAAAAATTACCTAAAAAAAATCCGGTCTGTAATAATCCCAAACTAAATCCCATCTTTCTTGAAGGTGAATTTGCAGAAACTAAGGCAGTGCAGGCAGCAATTGTGCCGGTTAAAACACCCTGTATGATGCGTATAATTAATAGTTGATAGACATTAGTTGCCAGGGCCATCATAAATACAGAGATTGCTCCTCCGAATATGGATCGCTCTATCATTGGTTTTCGTCCCACACGATCTGCCAGAGAACCCCAGAGGGGAGATACGATAATCATCGCCAGCGCCGGAGCTCCCATCAGCCAGCCTGACCAGCGGGCTGCCTGTTCCGTATTGCTAATCCCTAATTCTTTTACATAAAAAGGTAGGAAGGGAATCACAAAAGTCATACCGGTAACCACGATCATTTCAGCAAAGAATACGACATAAAGATTTTTTTTCCAAATTTCCATTTTATTCCCTTAAAATTTATTAAATATGGTCTATTTATTACTATATAAGCAAATATTACCTTAAAATATAAAAGAGCTATCAAAAATCTAAAGGAAAGACTGATGCCCGTATTATTAAGGAAGCAATGAAAGATTACTTGAAATTAATATTACGCTATTAAAAAAAATTTTTCAAGTGATATGGGGCAAGAATGTGAAAGGGGTCGAAAATAATTTTGATTGATTTTTTATAAAAAAGAGGGTTTTTCCCTGTTTTTGTAGAATAAAATATAAACCCTATAATTAGTGAATAAGGTAATTTTTCTCGAATGAGGGAGAATCTATAGAGGAGTATTATACATGAAGCAGTATAAAGATATTACTTCCAAGGAAAACTCAATATATAAGTTAATAAAAGCCTTAAGTCAAAAAAAAGTTCGTGAAAGTAATGGATTATTTCTCATGGAAGGCACCAGGCTTCTTGAGGAAGCGAATAGTAGGGGAGTAAAAATAAAATACCTTATTATTAATGAAACCGTAGAAAATGTACCAAAAATTAATCAAGGTTGCCAGGTTTTAAGACTACCCAATAATCTATTTAAGGAAGTTTCAGATACAGTTAGTCCTCAAGGAATCATAGCTGTAGCTGAGCAAATAGAAATATCATTGGCAGATATAATTCTTGGTGCAAATCCTTTAGTAGTTGTTTTAAATGGCCTGCAGGATCCCGGAAATCTTGGAACAATCATACGAACCAGCGCTGCAGCAGGTGCTACTGCAGTATTATTAACTAAAGGAACTGTAGATTTATTCAACTCAAAAGTTATCAGATCTACAATGGGTTCACTGTTTCAGGTGCCTATTGTAAATGGTCTTGACGATGAGGAAGCTGTCAGATGGTTAAGCCATAACTCTATAAATATTATAGTAGCAGATTTAGATGGTAAAGAATATTACTATTCCGTTAACCTCAAAGAACCTTTCGCTTTGGTAATTGGAAACGAAAATAGGGGACCAAATGATATATGGAGGAAGGCAGCTTATAAACAGATAAAAATTCCTATCTTGGGGTCCACTGAATCCCTAAATGCATCAGTGGCTGCTGGAATAATTCTATATGATGCAGTTCGTCAAAGATTGTGCAAATAATGCCAGCTTTTCTTGATTACCGCGATAGAGAAAAATGTGACAAGGGACGGTTTGCACATTTGGTGTTTTGATTTGCCAAGTATTCATGGTAAAATGAATAAAAGTCTCGCATTGGCGATAAGTTAATCGATTATTATTTTTAGATAGAGAGGTTCACATTATGAAAAAACAAAATAATTCAAGGGGTTTAAACAGATATTTACTTTTGCCCAATTTGTATCAAGTCAGACTAATATTCTTTTTTATTACCATATTCTTATTGGGTATTACCTTCCCGGTATCCAGTGCCGTTTTAGATGTCAGGGAAGCAATTGTTAAGGTGTATACGGTCAGTAATTCGCCGGATTATTATAATCCCTGGAGCATGCGGGGACCCCAGGGTGTTTCAGGCTCAGGATGTATTATTGAGAATAATCTTATTCTGACCAATGCCCATGTGGTGAGTGATCATACTTTCTTACAGGTCC
>Ga0307379_10004146_pt1 | contig 20806 bp, 21 predicted proteins | sample UN2MG_FD_202237 | JGI IMG/M metagenome (GOLD analysis project Ga0307379, IMG submission 202237) | Soil microbial communities from Risofladan, Vaasa, Finland - UN-2 | ecosystem: Environmental > Terrestrial > Soil > Coastal area > Acid sulfate soil | place: Finland: Risofladan, Vaasa | collected... | reverse complement strand
ATCACCGCGCAAATGGCGATCGTCACGATGTTCACCAGCGGGTAGGTCACTTTGCGTCGTCGGGGATCGGTGAGGTTGGCGAAGTGGTCCTGGATGCAAGCCGAAGGTTTCGTAGGCACGGCGAACCTCCTTGTCTTCTGCGACCCGCCCGCCGGAAACCCTCCGGCCGAAGCGACGAATCGCCTTGCCTGGACCATAGCAGATTACCCATCTTCGCGCAATCGCCCTGGCTTGGAGGCGAGACTCCGAACGAAGTCTACGAGGATCGCTTCCTGCCAGTCGCAAGCCAAGGATTGAGCCACGCGCCGGTTGGCCACGCGGTTCACCGTATGCCAAGCCTCAAACGCTGGTTGCCGGAAAGCCGGGACAACGGTTTGAGATGACAGTCGACTTCTACAGGAAGCGCCGACACCTACCCATCGTAACGTTGAAGCGAGCTGCGTAGTCGTCCGCGGATGCAGCTCGTCGTGCGCCGATGATGCGTGTTCACGGTGTCAGGAGCGCGTTCTTTCCAGTCGATTGTCGATGAACAAGCATTCCCTGCCGGCATTCTGAGGCGCAGCGCTCATGGCGCACTAGCCTGGGGGATTCCACGGGAAATTGCAGCGGGCAAAAGTCGGTGGACGGGAACAGTGGACCAGGACAGCCGCAGACAGTCCTGAAAGATGCGGATTCCGGCTCCGGTCCGGGTCGCGTAGGCAAATCGCAGGAGAAAGCTGAGTTGCCTTGAAAAGAGGGTTGAGATTGCGCCAGAATGTCATCGCCCGTCAATTGCCGAAACTCGACACGGTGAGAGCATCTTCACTTCGTCCCTTCGGACAGGCGCTCCGCTGTGTCGTTCAAGCGGTCCATCTCTGTTTGAATTCGGGCTACGTACTGCTGGAGTTGGTCGCATCCCAGGTCAGGGGGGACTTTGATTGGCTGCCCGGCAAGAAGGTACACATGCGTGAATGGCTTAGGAATGATTAGATTCGTCCAGGTGCCCGTGATTCTCCAGCACCGAGCGCAGGAATAAGCCGTAGGAACGACAGCACGTCCAGTGCGCGATGCAAGGAAGGCGATCCCCGTGCTCATTTGCCGACGGGGACCGCGTGGACCGTCTGGAGTGATGACAATGTGCTTGTTTTCGGCTACTCGCATGAGTTGCCGCATGGCGCCGGCTCCCATGCGATTCGTTGATCCCCGTATGGTCGACACGCCGACACATCGCAGGACATGGGCGACGAAGGATCCATCCGCGTGTTGGCTCGTCAATGCCGCCGTGAAGCGGTGTTTTCCCCCAAACGCCGGAATGACCATCGAATCGTGCCACACGCAATAGATGAATCGCTCTCGCGGCGACGTGGCGTACGGATTGGTGCCAGGTGTTTCTTCGCTGAGATTCAACTTCAACATTCGAAACAGTAGCCAAAGGACTGCTGCGAAAGCGGCTGCTGAAAACTTGATCAATAACGGGCTTCGAATCTTCAACGCATCCTCTTCCTTGCCAAGGGCAGCAGCGCACGCGAAGTTGTCCTACCTCCTCCATCGAGCATCTTCTCCTGAGCGAGACGCATCGAGTCTTGCCAATTTGGCATCGGCATTTCGCCGTAGCACTGCCTACCTTCTTTCGTGCCAAGGTCTATGTTCGATTCCCCGCCTCCCCGAGCAAGGCAGTGATATCGTCGTGGCCCTCCTGGGTAGCGATGTCTACGGCCGTCCGTCCTTTTCGAGTCCGAGCATTCAACTCGGCACCGGACTCGAGCAGTGTTTTGACCACCTCGACGTGCCCTCTCGCGGCGGCCCACATTAGCGCGGTGAAGCCGCCCTCACTCTTAGCGTCTGGGTCGGCGCCAGCTTCCAGTAGCGTCCGGACCACGTCCAGACGGCCGTCCTCGGCCGCCCGAATCAAGGTTCTCTCCCTTCTCTGGAAGAGGCACAACATGAGCTGTCTCAGCATAACGCGTTTCTCCAAACCGTCTCCGTGGCTAACGGTTCACTGCTGCCTCGCCTCAATCCGCCTAGCCTTGGCGAAGTCCCGCTCGGCCTTGGCCCAATTGCCCATCTTCTCACAGATCTGTCCGCGGAGAGAGTAGGCCCCCGCACACTCCGGATTGAGCCGGATTAGCTCAGTGCAGTCGGCGATGGCCAGTTCAAAGTCGCCTCTGCCGTCATAGGCCCCGGCTCGCGCGAAGTAGGCGTTGGCCAGCGCCGGGCAGAGCCCGATCGCCAGGGTGAGGCTGTCAATGGCCTGATCGCACTGATCGTTCTCCAGGTGCTTCACGCCCTGCTCGACCGCCTCGACCGCTTGCCGGTTGCCTTGTTCGTCTGATGAGCCCTGCCCGCTTACCACGTCCGCCCCCTTCTTCTATTGCCTTCTGTTCGTTGATCTCAGGGGTGCCTTGCGGACTACGACCGCCTGACGCGTTTTTGCACGTCGGTCTCAAGGGCACCGAACGTTGCCTCATGGCGCTCGACCGTAAGCTGCAAGACTTGCAGCAACCGTTTTGCGGTATACAAGTTGGTGACGATCCGCTGCTTTACCACGATCGGCTGAGTGGGCACGCCGACCGGTTGCGGATTGAGTGCGAAATCAATGATCAACTCCTCCGGCGTCCCCGTTACACGACAGAAATTGGCGTAGTAGGCCGCCGTTCTGGAGTCATCCACTTCGAGTTGCACCCGAACCTGTTGTTGCGGTGCTTGAGGTTCGGAAGCGGCTTGGGGCACACCCGCTGGGGGTACACCGGCGTTTGCGTCTGGATTGTCCAATGTATAGCTCCTTGTCTTGAGGATCATCGTTCCCGGCTCAAGCCTTGACGCGACATGCGCCCGCGAGCTATCGAACCCGTTCGGCTCGAGCCTCCACTCAACAGACAGGCGATCGCATATTGAGCCGGTCATTTGGCTTCTTGGCCCGCGCAGAAGCTATCCTTCGCTGGCTGGCACTGCCGCATGTGCGCAAGCAGCGAACCTGGTGGCTAGCGGTGGGCCCTCCACGGCCGCTGACTACGCCCCGCCACGGCCAGCAGGTCTCAATGAAGATGCTCGTCGGAAATTTCCTCCTCGGCGAGGTGGTCAAGTTCTTCGGCACGCTCCCTCACGGATCGAAAGGGCATCCCATCGACACGTTTGTAGCGCTCTGCGCGCAGGAACCAGAATGCCAAGCCACCGGTGTTGTGGTACGCTCCAGGCGTTTTCGTGTCTTGCGCCACCTTGGTACGAACTCCCAACGAGCCCTTCTTGCCCGTCTTTCTCCACCCGCGCTGCTCCATGATGATGCGAACCACCACACCGACCGCTTGTCGCAAGCGTTTGGTGCGGCGAGGGTGCTCGGAAGCAAGAAAGCGATCGATTGCCGGCTGAGCCTCGAGTTCCCGAATGACTCCCGCTAAGGCCGGCCTGTCGTGATGAGTCTCGGACTCTTCCATACGACGTTGCCGGTCCAAGTCATTGAAAAAGGCCAGCACCTCGTCAAACGGCTGTTCAGGATCGTCCAGCACGTCGGAAAACGTCCTTCCCTGTCGGTCTTCGAGAAACTCCTTTCGCGTAATACGGACGGTACGTGGCATCGGTAGTACCCTCTTCATGTGCATCATGCAATCTCCAGACTACGCTTGTCCGAATGTACTTGAGTTGGTCTATTCATGCGAATTGCAACTGGGAACATGAACGAACCCCAGAGGTCATTGAGCCTTGCATAGCCAATGAACGGAGGGCTTCCACCGGAAGCCCGGGACCGAAGGGTCCGGTCCACGTCGGGTGATCATTGGCAATGCAAACATCAATAGGACCTTCATTTGGCGGCTCTTGTTTCAGGAGCACAAGCACGGCTCATCGAAACCCTTCAGAAACGGCAGCAGGCGAGGCACGGAGCGACACTCAGCTTGGCCTGGCACTTCGGACATCGCACGCGATCGTCCAGTCGGAAGAATTCGCCAGCCGGTATGCCTACCACAGCGAGCTGCCTGACGGACGGATCCTCGGCCATATCAACACGCTCAACCTCTTCGACGGTCAGGCCGACGGCTCCTGCGATTACGGAATAGTCGGATATTCCCATCTCCATAACGGCGATTGCGGCGGCAACCCGATAAGGCACCTCGATGTGGAGCTTCACGGGGTGCTGCCATGGTCTACTCCGCCGATTTCTCTTCCGTTCCTGCGCAGGTGCGGCCTCGTTCGACGCACGCAGGTCCAGCACGAGTCGTCGAGCTTCATCACCCATGGTCAGATTCCCCGTGCTGCCGCGGTCACCTTATGAAAACCCAGGTGAAACGTCACACACGCCGCACGACAACCGGTGTATCTACCACCGTTTCGTTCATCACGTGCAATACGCCTTCGAGCTTCGCAACCGCGTCCTGGGCGAGTTGCTCTTCGTAGAAGGTCGGCAAGTGGCCTCGCAGGAAGAGTGTGCCACGGCGGCAGTCGCACGACGGAATTCTGACGGCCCAGTAAGGGCTTTTTTGTAGACGGTTTTTCGCCGCCTCCGTGACTTCGTGAGACCGGTCACGTCCGTTCCCATCCTTGAGTGATTGCGAGATCATTGGTTGGGCATCCTGCAGATGGCGCTGAACCGGGCTACAGATCAGCAGTCAACCGGAGGAGCAACCTGATCGTACTGGGAGCCGTGGTCAACTGGGTTCAGCGAACCGTCTCCACCGCACAGTTCGCCGCGGAAAATGCGGACCAAAGACGGTGCGTCGATACCGATTTTCGTAACCCGGCCGCGAACTCCTAGGAACGTCACCGTGATATCTTGGCCAATACGCACGGTCTCGCCGCGCTTCCTGCTGAGAACCAACATGTCAACTCCTCCTCCGTGAAATGAGAGGCATATCAGCGTGCAGGCGGAAACCAGTACGCCGGTCCACGACGATTGAGCTACGCCCGGGGCGAAGTCATTGCGGGCGAGGAACTGGCTCGAACACCTGCGAAATCGCTGCCCCAGCCCCTCCGCTTGGGTGTGGGCGTCTGCGAACTCTGCATGCCCTCACCGAAAATGCCGATGTTGTAGCTGCTAAAGCTGTAGGTACAGATTATGCAGATACAAAAATTGTAGCTTATAACGAGAGGACTGCAATAGCGCCCTGGGGATTTGTAGAAAAATACAGGGAATACGGCCGCGGACAGGCGGGGGGCCCCGAATGGAGGGCACGAGCTAGGCTGGCATGGTGGTGAGCCATCGACACACGGGCGGCATAGACACGAATCGGCTCGGGCTTGCACAGATTCTCGAAGGCGTAAGCGTGAGTCTCCACTGAATCGGTCTGGAAGCTGTGGAGCGGCTCCATTTCGGGCTGCCGAGGTCCAACTGGGAGAATCCCTCGTGCCGCCAGGGTCGGGTCGGGCCCCTGCCCGTCCAGGGACATGCAGAGACCAGACTCCTCGGACCGTGGCTTACGGCAACGGCGGCCAAGGAGCCGTGCTCTTGCGCGGCAAAGCAGCCAATTGTTCCGCCCAATAGGCGATCAGTTCCGCACGAACCGCTTCGTGAAGCTCATCCGCCGTCTCGGGGGCATCGGTCGCCTCCGCCACCATCCAAGGAATGTCGATACCGGCGTCACACATCGCCCAGTGGAGGAAGGTCTGACTTCCCAGCCACACGCCCTCACCGTGGGACCAGAGCGCCTCGGCGCCCTTTGCGCGATGGGTGAAACGGAAGAACGCCTGCGCGGCCAACCGGACGGCCGCGTGCAGATACAGTCTGCTTGCACGGTGTCGGACGGACAGTTGACGCGGCGTTGGACCGTTCGGTGGCGGAGGGATTCGGCGAGAATTCATCGTAGTGTCCTCCAACTGCTGCCGAGAAATACGGCCGCTGGTCGCGCAACCGCAACCCGTTTGATCCCAGCTTGATCGCCGACCGCGGTTTGGCTTCCCAGCCGGACAATGGCACTCTCAGCCACCCACTGACCTACTCCTCCTCTGTGGCTGGGGTCTCGACGCCGTTCGTCTCGGGGACCTCGTTGGCCTGCTCTTTCTTCCTCCGACGGCGTGTCCTCTTTTCCTCAGCCTTTTGCCTCTTCGCCATCTCCCTCCGCCGCTTCGCGAAAGTATTCTGGTCTTTTGCCATGAATCCTCTACCTGTTTTGGCCTGATGGGGGCAAGAGTCCGCACACGTGCTGACAGTCGCCCGAAAGTAAACGCAAACGTAGCAGCGCAATCCCCGGGCCGATCCCTCCACGGCAATCCAGCACGAGGATCCGTGTGGCCAATCAACCGCGATCGAAAAGACCTCCGCGGCCGTCCGCCGTCAGGCGAACTTGAGAGGAAGAATGTCGAAGGAAGCTGAGAGGGCTAGCATTGTCTATCCCGCCCAAGTGGTCGATTGTAGCACGGCCCAGTGTCCGAAGGAAGGAGCACGGAGAAACTCGATTCCCGTCTGCGATCGCGCCGCAGGGTCCGGATCCTGGGAATCCCAGGCTGTCCCGCCGCAGCGGGGGGCTCGCCAGGCGAGGGGTACCGAGGCGGCGTCACCTCAGCAGATCCAAGGAATATCGAAATGCCCCCATTTCCTTCACCAAGGCCATGTGCTATGATACTCGTATTAGTGGTGAGAAGCGATGTGAGTCCCTGCCCATTCCAAGTGCTCTCGTTCTAGTCACCCAGCGATTTGCGTAGCGGCAGCCTTCTTTTGTGAAGGTGCCGATCTCCAGTTGCGGTTGATTTCTCACTCCTGCTCTTCGGCCGCGATCTTCCCTAACGAGAAGGGGCTCTGGGTGAAGACATGGCGGCCCAGTGCGTTTTTCACTTTTTTCTCAAGGAGTGGCATTATGCCGCAGGGGACGATCAAGAAGCTGATCGCTGACAGGGGGTTTGGGTTCATTGACGGAGAACGAGGCGAGTTGTTCTTCCACCACAGCGCACTTGAGGGAACGAGCATCGAGGCGCTTCAGGTGGGGCAGGTGGTGACTTACCAAGAAGGCCGCGGTCCCAAAGGACCTCGCGCCGAGAACATCAAGCCCGCGTAACGAATGGAATGATCGAAGGAGCACTTTATGACAAGCATTTACGTGGGCAATTTGGCGCATTCTGCCACCGAGGATGACCTCCGGCAGGCGTTTAGCCAACACGGCGAAGTGTCGGACGTGAACATCGTCAAGGACCGCGAGACGGGCCGGTCCCGTGGTTTCGCATTCGTCGAGATGCCGGACGGCGCCGAGGCCGCCAACGCCATTAAGGGCTTGAACCTCCACGAGATCGCCGGCCGGTCGATCACCGTCGATGAAGCCCGGCCCAAGAAGAGTAGTGGACCTCGAACAGGCGGCGGTTTCCGACGTCGTTGGTGAGCGGCCAGCCCTGACCACAAGATTGTGGACGTGCTCTGCTTCCGGCCGCGCCTTCACCAGGTGCGGCCGGGGGCAGGATCGTTCCAGCGAGGATGATCGCGAACTGCGCCGCGGCCAGGATTCAGGATTCTGCGCCTGCGGACACGAAGCGATAGCCGGCCTCGCGGATCGTCAAGAAATGCCGCGGTCGGGCCGGGTCCGGCTCGAAGGCCAGTGCGAGTCCACCGGTCCGGTTGAATCACGCTTGCGGCTCCCGTCCGCTTCTGTCGGCAGTCGGCTCTTCCCTTGGAAAGTCGGGAATCGTCCCCTGTAACTCCTCCGCAAGGGGAGTCTCGTCAGTGGGCACGACGGCTCTCTCCAGATACCTCGACACGTCTCCCTCCACAGCACCCGCCACGCCCGGCACGAGGACCGGCAGCGCTTCGATCTCCTTCGCGTCCATCATGCTGGCGATGCGTTGAAGCGTCGCCAGGATCATCGTTTGCTCCCACTCGTGAAGTCGAGACAGCTCTTGATGAAACCGTTCCTGGAGCAACGATGGTGCCTCCAGGACCAGCTTGTCACCAGCTTCCGTCAACTCGACGAGCACACTTCGACGGTCCTGGTTTCCTCGCGTTCTGACCACCAGGCCGCGCTTCTCCAGACGGTCCAGAATGCCGGTGACCGTTCCCTGGCTGAGATGGATCTCCTTGGCCAGCCCCCCAACGGCTATCCGGTGCTTCCGCTGGATCGTATGCAAGGCCGCGAGCTGGGGGACCGTCAAACCATACTTTTGAAGTAGCAGGCGGGAATGCAGGTCGATTGCTCGCGTGATTCTCCGCAGGGCTGCGATCACCTGCTCTTCCAAGGTAAGCGAGTTGCACATGGCGCTATTCTCAGACTCGAACGCGGACAAACTTTGTTCAGAATCATTTTCTCCAAGCTGGAATATATGTCAATCCACCGCCGTCTCCCCACGCCGGGGGTTGGCAGACTATCCAGAATACGCTACAATCGGGAGCAGATGGGCCGTTAGGCCTCCCGAGCAAAATACTTTTGAAACAAAGGACATTTCCGTCGGACTGGACGAAGAAGCCGACGTGTGATTTGTGCATCATACGAATCGGGTCGCCATTGACTCCCTTATTCGGTGTATATCGCGCCCCCCCCTGGGTATTACCCTCGTGTCGTGTCGGGCAGGACCCAGCGCGCATCCGACGGTAGGTAGGATTGTCCTCCTTCGACGCTGCCAAGACAAGTCAGCCGTGGTCTCGTGCCATGTCCCCTGACTACCCTTTGATGAGCAGCCTCACCCATGCAGACTTCCACAACTCGCGATAGCGAGACTGTGATCGTGGCCCGATGGGGTTAGACGAGCTGACGAGTTGCCAGTTCGTGATTCACGGCGACGCACGTGATGGGCACGTGGATGCCGCCGAAGCACCGAGACAGTCCCGGAGAGCCTAAGCGGGGCGAATGGGGCCGATCGCTCTATCGCAACGCGCTCGTCGCCAGAGCGACGGATCGGAGCCGACCTGAGGTTTCCGCGGTTTGTGTGCATCGCGAAACGCCGGTCCGGTTCCCACGTGAGGGGCGGCAAAGGACGGCACCGCCTCAGGACCGGCAAGTGACGGACGGCGGCACCGGACGCGGAACAGTTCACCGATGCTTTGGGAGGTTTACATGAGCGGTCTTGTCGCGGGCTATGGCCAGCCGAATCGTGAACACGTAGCGACCATGTTGGAGAGAATTCGCCACCGCGGTCGGGCTCTTTCCGGAATCTGCCGGCAGCGGCGAGCGATGCTGGCTCAAACCTACGGGAAAGCCGATGTGGCAGCCGACGAGGAAGTCTCACAAGTTCCTTTTGCCGATCCGCAGCACGGGGGCCCGAGCATCTGTTACGACGGGCAGATAGGCAACTGGGCGGAGTTGGCAGCCCGTCACGGAGTGGCGGACGGGCCTTTCCGGGAAGAGCGGTTGCTGCTGCAGCTCTACCGCAAGCACGGCAGGGACATGCTCAGACACTTGGGCGACGCGATCTTCGCGTTTATCATTTCCGACGGGCAGGAGTTCTTCGCGGCCAGAGATCTCCTCGGGATCAAGACGCTCTTCTACGGCCGGCACGAGGGCACCCTGTATCTCGCCTCGGAGCTAAAAAGCCTGCGGGCGGTGACCGACGACGTCCGTGAGTTCCCGGAAGGCCACTTCATGGACAGCCGCGGTCGCCTCACCCGTTTTGCCGCCTTGCCCGACTCGCCGGAGGTCATGGAGAACGAGCTTCCGCAGATCCTTGGGGACGTCACAGATATCATTGAGCGAAGCGTCCGAAATCGGGTCGATTTCGCGCGGCCGACGGCCGCGCTGTTGAGCGGCGGCATGGACAGCAGCGTGATCTCCTGTCTATCGAGCAGACTGTACAAGGAGAGGTTCGGCGAAGGGGCCCGATTGGAGACGTTCGCGATGGGCGTCGGCGAAAGCGCCGACATCCGCAATGCCCGGATCGTGGCCCAGCACATCGGCTCGGATCATCACGAGCTCATTGTCGGCATGAAGGAGCTTTTGGAGGCGCTCCCGGAGGTCGTCTACTACCTCGAGTCCTTTGACCCGTCTCTGGTTAGGAGTTCGGTTTCCAACTATCTGATCTCCAGGCGCGCTAGCGAAGAAGGGATCGAAGTGCTTCTCTCCGGTGAAGGGGGCGACGAGATCTTCTGCGGATACACGTACCTGAAGGACTGTCCGCTGGATCAGTTGACCGCCAGGCAAATAGAGTGCTTGGGGTACTTGCACAGCAACGCGTCGTTGCGTCTGGATCGGATGAATCAGTGTCACGGCGTGCGCGTCGTGGCCCCATTGATCTCCGGTGAGTTGCTGGATTACGCGTTGCGAATCCCCCCCGAGTACAAGCAGAAACCGGAAGGAGCCCGAAAGATCGAGAAATGGATTTTGAGGAAGGCCTACGAATCGGAATTGCCGCAGGCCATCGTGTGGCGAGCGAAGCAGGAGTTTTCAGAGGGTTCCGGGTCGGCCGACGTGCTTCTGGGCTACTTCGACGACGCCATTGACGACGACGAGTTTGCCCAAGCGCGACGTGAACATCGGCTACTTCGCAGCAAGGAGGAGTACTACTACTTCCGGATCTTTGCCGAACACTTCGGCACGGAGAGGGCCGTGGGCACCGTCGGTCAGTGGATAAGCCTCTAGGCGCCTTGGTCCCGAACATCAACCTTGGAGGATTTCATGTCTCGCGGGCAACGTGAGGGTGTACTCGTCAGCGCGCATTGTCGGCTGACGGACGAGCAAGTCAAGCTGATCGACGGGATGTCGCGTGATCTCTTGGAGGATCCGGGGCTTCTATGCTACAGTCCCGACGCCGCGGAGATCTTCCGCAGCGCGGGCGCGAGGATCGAAGACGCCGACGACTGCGTTCGTGTCCGGCTATCCTCTTCGATCGTCGACCGAGCCCTGGCCAGCGCCCCTTCCACGGTCGTGTTGGGGGCCCGCAACCCGGACAACCGCCTGATCCTCGACGCCCACGAGCCACGCGTGCGGTTCGGGAGCGGCTCGGAGAGCAACGTCTGGCTGGAGGTTGCGTTCAACGGGAAGGTGCCGCAATTCGCGCGGCGTCCCGGCACGGTCCGGCGCCTGGCCGACTCGGCCCATCTGGCCGAGAACCTGGAGCACCTGGACTTCTTCATCCGCAACGTGAACATCCAGGACGACCAGGTGACCGAGGCGAACAAGGACGTCAACAAGCTGCTGGCCTGTCTGAACAACACCACGAAGCACGTCCAGGCCGGACTGACGAGCCTGGAGGCCCTGGACGACGTGGTCCGGATGGGTCAGATCATCGCCGGCGGAGAGGCTGCCTTGGAGCAGAATTCCCTGTTCTCCTTCATTACCTGCGTGATCAAGAGCCCGTTGCAGATGGTGCGGGACACCGCCGCCACGTTGATCGAGATCTCCAAGCGGCGGATCCCGGTGGTTGTTTCAAGCTGTCCGATGGGCGGGACCACGGCGCCTTTCGACGAGTTGGGCATGGTCGCCCAGATCAACGCCGAGCTTCTGGCGGGCGTGGTGTTGAACCAGTTGGTCGCCCCCGGTGCCCCCGTGTTGTATGGAGCCTGTCCGATCCGAACCCGGCTGGATAACCTCAACGACATGTACGGGGCGGCCGAGGCGGTCCACTACAGCGTCGATTGTGCCCAACTGGCCCGGCTCTACGGTTTGCCCTACTACGCGAGTGCGGGCGTGGGCGACAGTTCGCTGCCGGGCATCCAGGCGACGGCGGAGAAGATGCTGACCTTGCTGGCCGTGCCCCAAAGCGGGGCCCAGTACGTCCACTACGCCTTTGGACTGTTGGAGCGAACGAACGTGTTTTGTCCGGAGCAGGCGATCCTCGACGACGCCCACATCGGCCTGATCAAGGAGACACTTCGATGTCCCCGGATCGCGTCCGATGGGCGGCAGGACACGCTCTCCACGGTGCGGGAAGTAATGCAGTCGTCCCACAAGACGTACATGTATCACATGCCGCTTCCCAGTCGCCAGTCAGTCTATACGCACTATCCTCTCGAGAACGAAGCCGGTGCGCTCTATGCGGCTCACCAGCGATACCACAAGATACTCGAGGTTCCTCGCGAGGCAATGCCTTCCGAGATCCAGAAGGACATCCGTCGCGAGATCCCGAACATCTTGCCCCAGGCCATGCGTCAATCGGCGTGCGTCGAGGCCTAACTCAAGGAAAGACGAATGACTCAAGTAGCCGACAACAGCCAGAACGAAGCGTACTCCGAGGCCGTCAAGAGCGGTCTGTATGCCAGGAAGTCGGGCCTGGTCGGGAAATACGACAACGTCCGCCGCTACTGGGAGGACGAGATCACTCGGATCTTCCTCCGCCCACATCTTCAGCGGCTCATCGATCGCTGTCAGGCGGCGATGCGCCGCGTTCGCATCCTCGACCTGGGCTGCGGCAGTGCCGACGGGTACGAGCTGCTTAACGGGGTCCGCCATCGCGACGCGGATCTGGAGGACGTCGAGGTGACCCTACTCACGCCCGGCACGCTAGGGATGTACAAGGGCGTCGACCTGTGTCCCGACCTGATCGCGCAAGCCTCTGCGATGTACGGCGACGATCGCAAGCTGATCTTCCAGCAGGCCGATTTCACCGAAGGGCTCCCCGTCACTGAACAGGAGAAGCCCTACGATCTCTATTTCACCTCGTACGGCACCTGTTCCCATCACAACGACGATGAGACGTTCATTCGGATGATGGTCGACATTGCCCAGCACGTGGAAGAGTACTGCGTCGTCGTCTGCGATTGGCTGGGGCGGTACTCGTACGAGTGGCAGACGCTCTGGACAAATGATCTTTCGGAAAACCGCAACATGGACTACGTGGTTTCCTACATCTACGAGCCGGACGAGGCATCCCAGCGACTCGATGAATTACAGCATCTCTGCCTGCGGTTGGTCAGTCGCCAGGAGGCCGAGAAGATGGTCGCCGAGGCAAGTGCGCGGGCCGGCGTCGAGATCAAGCCGCTCAGCTTCTTCGACCGCTCGATCTTCACCGGCCGCCACATGGACACGGCGGAGTACAACCCGCATGCCCAACCCATTCGCCAGGCGGTCAATTTGCTCCATGAGACCAACCAGCGGACCGACCTGAGTCTGCTACTGGTTGACTACATGCCCAGCTCGGGCTTCGAGTTCCTCGACGACTACTTCGAGCATCTTCAGATGTGCTGGAACACGATCGTGCTCTACGTGGACGAACTGCTGCAACTCTACGACGAGCGGGAACGAAGGTTCACTTCCGAGCCACCGCCTGTTCCTGCGTCCTATCCTCCGCCCTTGCAGGAAATGATGGAGCGAATGAAACAAGTGGTGGGAGGGGTGGGCTGGCTCGGCTATGGTTTGCCCCGTGAAAACATCATCGAGCCACAACTTGGCTACTCGCTGCGGCACCTCGTCATGAATCTGCAGCAGGGACTCGGCTGTGCACACGGCCTGGTCGGGATCTTTGAAATAGACAAGAGATAGCGGGACGGGCCCCGTGATCCGATTCGAGCGCGTCGTGAAGCGATAGAATCGATTGTACCGTTGCCATCTTCAGTTCGTTCGCCATCACAGGCATCCTTCTGCGGAACATCCGCCAGGAAGCCTGTAGGTCGAACTTCTCCTCGAAGATGGCCGGTTTTGATTCGCCGATTACTGGCTGGGTTCAGGCGCCGACTGACAACTTGACGTGGCCCGCCAGCTACAAGCGGTTCATGTCGCTCCTGCCGCTACCCTCGTGAACGGCTACCGCCTTCTTACGTCCGATGTTCTGTCAATCCCGTGAAACGGAATGCCTCAGTTACCACTTGCCGAGACTGCTCTTGAGATAGCAGATCGACATAGCGTACCCAGGGGGGGGACGGTGGTCTATCGCGGTCTCAGGGGCCGGCGCACCTTAGTCCTAGGGGAGGATTTCTCATCTTGCGCACCCTACCGGGCGATGCCGCGTTGATAGGGAAGTGGACCGCCCCTGGATTGTCGGACAGTGCATTGATGGTAATCATGGGGCGGACTCCAAGCAAGCGGTTAAGGACAGGATGCGGCCCAACGACCACAGGAGGTCGGGAGGGCCAAGGCTACCCCGCCTCGGCAGACGGTCCCCAGGGCTCGATCTGGCGGAGCTTCTTCGCTTCCAGGGCGCGGTAGCAGTCGGGCAGGTCGAACCGCTCCAGCACGCCCGGCAGGAGGGTGGAAAGGGGCCAGTTGTAGTTTTCCGACTGGGCGATCTCGCTGTAGGAAGTCAGGGCGTTCTTGAGCGTCACCTGGACCACGGGGTCCGACACGAGCGCCGCAAACGTGGCCGGGATCGCGCCCCAGCCTTTGGCCGCCAGGTGAACCTCTTTGTGCCCGCAGCCTCGGAGCCAATCGAGCACGCACAGGACGTCGTGCGTTTTCTGGCCCACGTACGGGTAGTCGAGCATGAGGGCGTGGCTGGCGTAGAAGAAGTCGTTCCCGTAGGCGTGCAGGAACGTATCCTGACCGCAGGTGTTCGGCCGGGACTCGCCGATGCCGCGGACGTCGCAGGCGAAGAAGGCCGAGTCGGGCTCCTTCTCCAACAGCTCGCGCACAAGCGGCTCTTCGCGGAGCTCGGCGTCGGCGGAGTGGTGCGAGACGTAGAGGACGGCCCGATCGTATCCCCGCGGCGGCCGGGAATAGTGCCGCTCGTCCAGAAGCCGGTACACCAGGGCATGCACGCCCGGCTCCGTCTGGACGGCATAGGTCACGAAATACGGCTTGGGGTACTTGCGCGACGGGATGGCCCGCAGGATGCGGTACTCGGGAATCCCTTCCCGCGGCGGAAGCTCGAGCGTCTCGGAGACCGCCTGGACGAGCGCGTCCCCGGCGAGCGCCTGCCGCTTCTTGGCCAGGGCTTCTGATTTCGCCTTCGTGTAGGAGAACACGGGACGCGACTCCAGCTCGACCACCTGGCCTTTGGGAGTGCACCAGAGGGTTTCGTCCTTCTCGATCACCAGCTCCGGCTCGGTCTGGGCATCGGAGACGCCGGTGGCGCGGTTGAACCAGCGGTACATCGCCTCGCGGTTCTCCTGCGAGTAGCCGTGGTGCGTCGGGCCCACGGACATCGCGATGTTCTCCCCGGCGCCCAGCAGTGTGTAGAGCCGCTTGAGCCGCGCAAGGGCCTCCTCGCTGCCCCGGACGTCGAAATAGTCCTTCTCCTTGGCCAGGATGATCACCGGCTTGGGGGCCTGGGCGGCGAGGAAGTCGGCGTGGTCGAGCCCCAAGGCCAACGCCCTGGGCGGACACTGCTCGGTGTCGGCCGGCAGCTCGTTCTCCATGTTTCGCCGGAACGTGGTCACGAAGCAGGCCGGGGCGGCCATGGTCCACCGCGGCTCCACGCCGCAGAGCCACGTGGTCATCGTCCCGCCGCCCGAATTGCCGGTCACGCCCACGTGCTTGGGATCGACCTCCTCCCGGGTGAGCAAGTAGTCGAGCGCTCGAATTCCGTCCCAGGCCCGCCACGTGCCGAAGAACTCGCCGACCAGGAACTGCTGGTTGCCGGCGTGGAGGTGCTCGCGCACGCCGACGCCGATCCGCGATTGGAGTTTCTCGTCCGGGTATTGGAGGCGCTCGCCCTGGCCGATCGGATCGTAGATCAGCACGACGTACCCCATCCGCGCCAGCCCTTGGGCGAACGCTTGGTACGCCTCGGCGCACTTGCCGTTGGTGGAGTGGCCGCACGTGCCCACCACGCCCGGCAGAGGGAACTCGCGGCCCTTGGGGACGTACAGATTGGCGGTGACGAGGAACTCGGGCCGGCTCTCGAAGATAACCTTCTCGATCTTGTAGACGTCTCGCTCCACGACGCCCGTGATCCGCGGATCGAGCGGCGTCTTCTCGGGGTAGGGGCCGAAGCTCTGGCGGATCTTCTCTTGCACGGAGCGGACGTAGGCTTCGGCGTCGGCCTTGGTCTTCAAGCTCGCCTGCACTTCCAGACCGGCCTTCTCGGCGCGGCGGACCCGATCCACGAAGTAGTGCTGCACCATCCGGGGGAAGCGATTCAGCGGTGCGATCGCGCTTGCGTCGGGCGGGCCGGCCGCCCTGGCTTCCCCGCTCAGGAGCCGGTTCCCCAGCGTGAGGCCGAGGAGGTCGAGCCCCGCGACTTGAAGCATGTGCCGGCGGTTGATGCCGCGATGGGTCCGAAGCGAAGCGTCGTTGGTCGATCTCATGCGTGGTCTCCCCGTTCTGGTCCGAGTCCGATTTCTCCCGAAAGCGTTGACGGAACGGCCGCGCCGCCGATTACTGCCTTCCGTTCCCACAGCAGTGCATCGCCCGTCCGACCGCGTCTTCCTCCCACGACAGGATAACACTGGGGAAACCCGGGGACAATCAGACGGCTGGCGGTTCTCGCCGGAGGGAGGTCCGTGCATCGCCGCCGCAATCCGGTATCATGGGACGCAATCGATCCTGCGGCATCGTTGGTTTCGACTACGGCGGGTGCTCGGAAGAGGAGCCGGCTGATGAAATCTCACTGCCTCTCCCATGCGATCGGCAAGACTGCCCTGGTTGCCGTTCTCACGGCAATTCCGGCGACGGTGGGCCACGCCCAGATATTCCGGCTCGATCTGGACGGCACGCTGGAAGGTCGGGCCGACGGCCGGAAGATCATGGCCGAGCTGGGGCCCGGGGCCACGCTACGGAAGCCCGCCGAAGGCGGTGGCGTGGAGCCCGGCAACGAGGGAGCCGCCGTCGTCGTACCCGTCCCTGACGGGCTCTGGCGGTCCACCGGGACCCTCTCGTGCTGGTTTCGGCCTTCCCGCACGATCCGCTTCGCTTCCGACCCGAAGCAAAAACCGGGGCGTGTGTCATTGGTCGATTGCCCCGTATTGCGAGCCGAACTTACGGAGGACCGGAGGCATCCGATTCTGAAGTTGACCGTCCCGGCCGCGGGGGACTACCAGCCGAGCGGGAGCATCTTCTGGAGCCACCTGAAGGGAGGACGGTGGTACCACCTCGCGCTGGCGTGGGATGCCGCCCGAGGGCGACTGGAGGCGTATCTGAACGGCGCCCTCCAGCAGGAATCGCGATTGCAGGAGGCCGGTCGTCGGTGGGAGCCGCCGGCCGAGCTTTCGGGCTCGTTGCGATTGGGTGGGAGCTTCGGAGAAGGCGGGCTTCCGGCCCAGATCGCCGTTCGCTCCGTAGCCGTGTATCCGAGCTTCCTGGACGAAGGGGCGATCGCCGCCACACTGAGAGGCCAAGACGTCCCGCCGCTCGATGGAGAAGGCCGCACCGACTACGGCGGCCCGCTCGATCTTGCGCCGTACCGGCTCACGCCGGCCTACGAGGCCGACTTCACCAAGCCGCTGGGCGTCGTCCACGAGGGCGAGCTGTTCGACGGAGACCGCCGCGTGCGCCTGCCGGAAGGAAAGGATTGGGTGCTCGAAGGTCCCGGTCGGGCGTGGACCGACGAGGGCCGGCTCCACCTGGAGAGCTTCAAGCCGCAAGAGAACGGCCACGTCGTCCTCTGGAGCACGCGGGTCTTCCCCGAGGACTTCCTGCTCGAGTTCGGCATGTCGCCGAAGGACTCCGAGAACGGGCTGAATATCGTCTTCCTTGGTGCCACCTCCAGAGAAGGAGGAGGCATCTTCGACCTCGATCTGCCCCACCGCGGCGGGGTCTTCAATGACTATCACTCCGGCGCGCTCAACTCGTACCACGTCTCCTATTGGGCCTGTTCTGCCGCTGCTGACGGCGGGATCCCGAGGCGGACCGCCAACGTCCGAAAAAACCACGGATTCTATCTAGTGAGCTGCGGCATCGACCGCATTGCCGGAGAAGGGCCCGGGCCGCACCGTGTCCGGGTGCTCAAGGTCGGCGGGAAGCTCCGCGTCGAAACGCGAGGGCGGATCGCCGCCGCCTTCGACGACGACGGCTCCACGTACGGCCCCGTTTGGGGAAGCGGCGCGATCGGGCTTCGCCAAATGGGCCACACCCATCGGGCCAGCTACACGCACTTCAAGGTCTGGAAGGTCCAGCGGCGCGAGTCGGGGAACTGACCGCCCCCGCCCATTCCCACGCGGCCCATGCGAGGGAACCCGTGCTGCAAGTGCGGGCGCCCCCGCCCAGCGCTACGACTTGTGTCGGCTGGCGCGGTTTTTCACGCTGTATCGACCGGCACCGGTCCTGCGTCCCACGTCGCCTTCTGCTGTCCAGACCCAATTGTTCACGAAGCCCGTAGCACAGGCTTCCAGCCTGTGAAACCGCGAACACAGGCAAGATGCCTGTGCTACGAGGTCACGCTATGAACGATCCGGGCTGGGCAGTCTACGTGGCCTCCGGCAGCCGCCGGCAAGCCGGGAGGGCGGGCTTGCCGATTCTTCAATAGCGGCGCGGGTTCGTTCGTGGCGCCGTGCTACGGATACCAGTCGTGCGACACGTGGAGTGCGAGGCACCGGCGATGCTCAAGAAGGGCTTCCTTGTTCTTGTCCCATTGCTTGCGGCGGCCGGCCCGATCGCCCTGTTCTCGGCGTCCGGGTGGTGGTCCAAGGTCACTGCCTCCGTATCTTCGTCCCCGTCCACTCAGAAGCAGGAGGGACTGGCCGCACTTCTCTTGGGCTCCTCCTCCGGCGGCACGGACTCTTCGGCAACCTCAGAGGCTCAAGGTTCGCCGGAAGACATCCCCACGTACGACCTGGCCGACGTGTTCCGCTTCGACCTGAGCCCCGACTGGGTGGTGGGTCGCTGGCCGCGCGTTTCGGCCGGGTTGGCCTACCTCGAGCTCCAGGGATACCGCGTACCGCTCGTTACCGGAACCGCCGAAGACGACGTGGCCGGGGCGCTCACCTACTATTTCAACCCCCGGCAGCAACTCCAGCGGATCACCTTCCAGGGGACGACCGGCAACGCCCGCAGACTGGTCGACCTGGTCACCTCCCGCTTCGGCTTCGCCCGCCGAATGATCAACGACGCCAGCGTGTTTTTGTACGAGATTCCGGGCCCGGACGGGCGGGCGACGAGTTTCCTTTGGATCCGCCCCGCCTCGGTGGTCAAGGCGAGCGATCCGCATCGGCGGTTCGAGGTCGCCCTGGTCATCGAGCGACCGGAGAAACGCTGAGGGCCAAGGTGTAAGAGACACCCGCCGTGATGCGACTCATCGCGTGTGAGGATCGGGAGGCCCAGGGCCGCTCGATTTCGTCGAGCTCGTACGAGTGGAAACGGCGATAGGCAGCATTAGCGCGGTCAATGTGGTCTCTGCATGAATCGCCCGGCTCGGCAGGCGCTCACTCCTTGGCCGCTTTCCCGGCTTCCGGCTTGGCCTTGGCCCGGCTTTCCGGGGTGGGGGGCTCGTACTCGAACTCCTTCCAGACCATGGGTCGCCGGTGAATGGGCTCGATGCGAAGCATCACTTCGCCGTTTTGAAAGATGCGGACCGTGCCGTTGGACTCGCTCACGGTGACGGCCACGGCCTTGGTGGCACGGCTGATGGCCGCGGCGGCCCAATGTCGGGCGCCCAGGCCTTTGGACAATGTGATCGTCCCGGCGGAGGCGTCCAAATAGCGACAGGAAGCCTCGACCGTGCCGTCGGCCGAAACCACGATCGCCCCGTCCATCTGGGCGATCTCTTTGATCCCCTCGCGAACTCGGGGGTCGGAGAGATTTCGCTCTTTGCGGTTGTAGCCCCGGACGGGGTCAAAGCCGGCCGGGCGGCTGGCGGCCAGCACGTGGCGGGTGTCGCCGACCACGAACATCGTGCCGACGGGCTTGGCTTCGCGCCCCTCCCGGCCGATCTCCACGGCCAGGTCGACCACCAGCTTCAGCGTGTCGAGCGGCACCCGGGTCTCCAACTGCCGCAGATCGCGGCCGGTGAGCCGATCCAGGTGGTCGCCAAGGTCGATGACGCTGACCGAGTCCATCATGTCGGCTTCAAAGCCGCTGTACAGGGCCACGACCACGGAGCCGGGCCGGAGGATGTCGTCGGCCACGGCCTCCAACAGGGCCTGGGTGATCCGGTCGTGAACCGGACTGTCGGCCATGTCCAGAGCCACCGCTTCCAGTCCCGCCTCTCGGGCGCCCTCCAGTTGCTCGGTCGTGTCGACGGCCACCAGCAACTTCACATCGCCGGAGAGCTTCTTCAAGCGCGGCCAGTCGGCGGATCCATCGAGAAGGAGCAACACCGCATCCGCCTCAGATGCTTCCGACAGACGGATGGCGACGTTGTACAGTGTCTTGAACCGATCGGTAAACCTGAGTGGCTTCATCCCGCCCCGGTCGGCCTGCTGCCGGTCTCCGTCGTTCGTTTGCTTGTCTATCGCGCAAACCGCATGCCGGTCGTGGATCGCCGGCCGCGTCTATCGTACGGTTTTTTCTGCCGCGAGACAACCGCAACGGACTTTCTGTGCGCCGGGGTCGCTCATTTCGTTGATTCCGTGGTGGGTAATGCGCGGGCCTACGGCGTCTTTTTCCCAAAAGACCGCGCTCCCGTTGGCCGCCCTTGGTGCATTGGCCGTGCAGGGCTCAGTCGTAGAAGAGCCGACGGATTCGCTGGGCCACCGAGACCGGTTCGGCTGGGTCAGGCGGCTCGCCCTTCACGTAGTGACGCCACTGGTTGACATCGCTACCCAAGTCCTCGCCGGTCACGTTCCGCAACGACTGGACTGCCTGGTACTGCATGGCCGGATCGCGGTCTTCCAGGGCCTCGCCCAAGGCGGCCACCGCATTGCGATCTGCGGTTTCGCCCAATGCTTGGGCAGCCGTGAGGCGGACGTCCACGTCCACGTCGGAACGGAGCGCTTCGCTGAGCTTGGCGGCGGCCTCGGGACCGCCTCGGTCGCCCCACGCCCGGCAAGCCACCATGCGGACGTCCGGTTCCGAGTCGTTCAGGGCGGCGTCGAGGACCGAGGCTGCCGCGGGCGTGCGGTACTCTCCGATCGCGCGGACGATCTCCAGCCGAATCAACGGGTCGGGCTCGTCTCGGAAGGCTCCGGCCAGTTCGCTGGAGATTCGCTCCCGCTCCTCCGACTTGGCCCAGGCGGCCTTTTTGC
>Ga0307379_10004145_pt1 | contig 20818 bp, 18 predicted proteins | sample UN2MG_FD_202237 | JGI IMG/M metagenome (GOLD analysis project Ga0307379, IMG submission 202237) | Soil microbial communities from Risofladan, Vaasa, Finland - UN-2 | ecosystem: Environmental > Terrestrial > Soil > Coastal area > Acid sulfate soil | place: Finland: Risofladan, Vaasa | collected... | reverse complement strand
AAAAAGCTGCGCTTCAAAATATTTTGGCATTTCCGGAATTGCCTTGATTTCTAAAATAACTTTGTTTTCAACTATGAAATCTGGCCTATAAAAACCAACGTTCTTTCCTTTATAGCTAATTTTTAAGGAAACTTCTTTTTGAAATAAGATATTTTGTTTAACTAACTCTTGTTCCAAGGCATTCTGATAGATGGACTCCTTAAATCCTGGACCGAGAGTCTTGTAAACCTCAAAAATAGCTCCTTGCACTCTATATGCTAAGTCTTTATAGAGTAGATTTTTTACCATTTTTTGCGTATTTAGCGTCTATTTCACACTTTTCGCGTTAAAAAAAAACCGACTTACTCTGAAGTCGGTCTTATAAAAAAAATATAATTTCTTTCCTGATAATCTTCCATTTTAAAATGTAAAAAACCCAGATTTTTTGGGCTGGGTAGAATAAAACACTAAATTAACTCAAACATATTCCGAAATAGTTGTCAAGGGTTATTTCCCACACGGGGCGTGGAAATGAACATACCTGTTTCGTCAAGAGGTGACCGATCCCGGATCGGAATATTTGTGGATGAAGAAAAGTTAGGCGCTTGAAAAAAATTACATAAAAGCTAAAATCACATTAATATGCTGGAGTTGAGCGTTGAAGAAGGTCAAAAGTCCGAAAACTTAGAACAATCATTGCTTAGCTTTTACCAAAGCCTTAATGCTGACCTTGATACTGACCTTGAGAAACGTCAGGGCATCAGGAGACAAACTGATGGGAAACCGATTGGAATAGTAATCCGTAGGTATTCCAAAGATTCTCCGGTCAGCGATCTGGAATTTACACCCTGGAATACAAATGGCGCCCGAATTACTTTCCGCTGTCAACCGGATGCTAAAAATAACTTTTTCAGCGAAGTTGCTCTACGCTTCCCGAAATCAGAAACCGGTCAAGAAAGTGTTGTCCTCAAATGGAAAGAGGAAGAGGGTGTTTCAGGACCAATACCAACTAAACTGAAAGAACAAGCTTTCACTGATGGATTGGATGTTTTTCAAAAAGATGATTGGCAAGCGAAACAAAGAACTAGTAAATCCAGAAGGCTTTCAAAAAATAGACAAAGAACTCGATTAGCGGCTGCTATCTCTCTTGGTACCGCAATTTCATCTATTGTTTGCGGCGCACTTCCCCAAGACCAATCAACAACACTAGTACCGCCACCGACAATTGAATCCTCAGATATCGGCATTTACGGAAACACCTCCCAAGCTTGGTTTGAAAAAACCTGGCAAGAAATTCAAGACACGCCTCAACTTTCTTTTGATGAAAAACTTTTAAGACTAGCTCCGAACGTTGTAAGCGTACGACAAATTAGCTCTTTTGATATACCTACCCCTGTGGTGATGATAAAATTAGATATTGAAAATCCGACCGTTCAACAGTTTATTCAAGAAGCACAGGAAAAAATTAAAAATAGCTTTCCTAATGGCTATAATCCTACAAACCTTGAACAGGTTTCAGCTTTATACGATTTTTTTTATGCTAATACCAAAGATAATTTTTTAGAAATAGCAGGATTACAATCTCTATCCGAAGAAATCGACGAAGGAGGTGTCTGTATAGGACAAGCTTATCTTCTAAATACGCTTTTGGAGAAAATTGTTCCAGAAGTGAATCCAAGAATAATACACGCCTTCCTTTCTAAAGATTTACCATTACAAAACCCAAACACTCCCCTAAATATTGATATAGATCTCTCAAAAGTTTTTTTAGCAGGGGGACCAGGTCATACGTTTGTTGTTTTTGAGATTGACGGAGAAATATATGCTGCCGATAGTAACTTTGCTCCTGTTCCGTTTAAAAAACTTTATGAGCTTTATTATGGTTTTGATATAAACGATATTGTTCGCTGGGTTCCCCCAGGGGATTCCGTTCCTGGATCGGAATAGGTACACCAGCTGGCGGATTAGCCCTCGAAGGCTCACTTATTTTCTGGTAGAATATTTGCATAAACACTTAAAATTTTTACTCAACTTTTTTATGAATCTTAAAAAAATAAAAATCATTAAAGCTGACAAAAGGGGTATGGTTTATGAATGCGGTCGGGGGATGTATGTTTTGAGAAAGAAAGGCACGGTTACCGCAGACCACATTCATGATGATATTTCGGAAACACTGTACTTAGTTAAAGGAGAAATTGAGCTTACGGTTGCTAAAGAGGTCCAAAAAGTGACGGCGCCGATGAAAATTGAGATTCCCAAGAAAATTTATCACAAAATTTTAGCGCTTTCCGATATCGAATTTATAAAAATATGATAGAATAATTTATATGCCAATTGGTATTGTTCTATCTGGAAGAAAAGGTGTTGATGTAATTCCCGAAGGTGGTGAACTTAATACTTGGGCAATCACTAGAGGTGGCACTATGGGAGTCACTTTAAGGTCAACAAGGTCTGGATATTTAGTTGAATATCCAGGAAATTCTTGTCCTGCGGGTTTATTACCAAAAGAATTTAGGCACTCTGAATTTATGCCTCTTGATGATGGTTCTGCAATTGCAGTTGCTTTTGAAATTGAGTGTTTAGTTTAAAGCTTTAGCTAAAAAAATTATTGAAAAGAGGTGATTAAAAAATGCTTTTAGATCCGGAAGCAGGCGCTGAAGGTTTTTCCCCGCCGCCGAATGGTTCAGCTAAATCGAAATTTCCAATACCTCCTAAAAGTAGTTTCATTGATCTCGATTCCTCAATAAGAGGAACAGCTGAAAAACCACCAAAACCAGGGAGAAAGGCAATGACGCCCGCTGAAATACAAGATGCAATTAATGATTTATTGCCAGAACGGTAAGGATTTAAAGCACTTCAGTTGATTTTAAGCTTCAGGTTCTTGAGGTTTTTGGGGTCCAAAAAATTCTTGAGTTAAACCATCAAGGGTCCTAATAGCTCTTACTGTAGCATTTATTATTATTCCTCTCATTGATTCTTCTTGTTCACCCCCTGCTTTATTTTCTTCAAAAAATTCAGATAACTTTTGCCTGTTACCTTCTAATGTTTGCCGGACTCGGCTTATACCTAACCAGATTATATTTCCAGGTGTTAGATTTTTTGGAATGATCGCCTCTGTGCCTTTTAGATTTCTGAAAGCTTCCTCTAAACCTATACCTACTGCCAATTTATTTCTTATTGGACCCAAGCTAAAACTATCAAGTAAGTCACAAGTTGTATCAAAACAATTACATTTTTTTTCATAAGTTATTTCTTCACCACCAAATTTTTCACCATGAAATTTATGGGTTTCAATTCTGGTGTAAAAAAGACCCAAAGGCACCCTGCCATTTAATTTATCTTTTACAACATGGAGGTATGCTACTGGTGAAGCTAAAGCACTACGCATATCATGACTTAAATTTTGTAGAAATTTAAACCGCCTTTTAATTGGTGAATTTTCTTCTGAAGAAGAGATTATATTTTCTAAAACTTTATCTAAAAGCGCTGGGTTTTCTTGACCTAGCTCTTTTAAAGAATAAGTTTCTTGCTGCCCGTCTGTTATTTTCCCCTCCTCTGCTTTAATTTAATTTGATACTACTTCTTAAGCTTTTAGCCGTCAAGTTGTGATAAAGATGAGGAGATAAAAAAACTTGAGTTAAGGCGGGGTTTAACTAGTTAACTCAGAGATTGCTATGAAATTGTCCGACTGCCATATCGGTGAGCGTTTGTATAGGGACAAAGGATTCTACCTGACTAAGAGTATAACCGTTTTGACCGTGAAACTCTAATGTCTGAAAATACCGTGCAGCCAAAGACATACAAGTTGTTTCCCCAGGACCGGAAGTATTTCTTGTTTCTTCTGTACTACCTATTACCAAAGCATAAGTATATAAGGTTGCAAGATTGTACCAAGGATTAACACCTAAATAAGGGCCTAATTCTTCCATCTTACCAAAAGCTTCGTATAGTTCTTTCGGTTCTGCTCCTAAACTTTTAAATGCAACCGGTCTTGGCCCCCCGAAGCATATTTTTTGCTTATATATACTGTTTACTACACCAACAATTCTAATCTGAGCCGACAAATACTGAGCTTCTAACTCTTCAATTGTCCTAAATCCTTCTCCTCTATGAGTTTGACCAGCCACCTCTGCCCCTTGAGGCAATTGATATTTCTTGGAAAGCTGTAACGTTCTTCCATATCTTGCGGCTAACGCATGGTAATTTTCTTCTACAGGATCATTGGCGCTTTTTTTACCTGCAGCACTGGCTATTTTTGAAGCAAAAACGCGTAAAATTTCAAGGTTATACCAAGGGTTAATCCCTAAATGAGGCCCTAAGCATTCCACCGTCCTAAAATCTTCGTATAATCTCACACAGTCAACTTTTAAAACCTTAAGCGTTTCTCCATAACCACCACCAAGACATGTTCTTGAATTATATATATTATTAACTATAGCTCTAATTCTTCTTTGGGCATCCATATAGTGGGTTCTTAATAATTCTAAGCCACCTCGACGTTGCTCGGGACTACCACTACCACCACTAAGGCCACCAAGCAAACCATACATTATAGCTTCTTCTAAAGTTTGACTTTCAACAGGTTGTTCTTTCATAAAAATAAACTAACTTCCTCTAATTTAATTAGTTAAATTATTAAGAAAAACTTTACTTTAATTAACTAAACCGACTATTAATTATCAGATTTTTGTTTTTAGCTAATATAGGTTGTATTTTACCGCAAATTTTTTTAAAGTAAAGGCCTTGCTTTTTAGTAAAAGTTCCACATTATCCAGTCTTGAATAAAAAATAACAGAAGCAAAACTTGAACAAACCCCATAATGCTTGATTAAAGGTTTAAAATACTGTAAAATGTTTTGTTCCAGCCTACCGGTTGGTTTTTTGTTTGAATTGTTAGTAAAAATTCATGAATAAGATAAAAATGCTGGATATTATCGTACCTGCAAGGAACGAAGCCAAAAATATCCCTTTGTTAGTAAAACGGATTCACGCTTGCCTTATAAAAGCAAAAATCAAATATAGAGTTATTATTGTTGATGACCGGTCAGAAGACAATACCGTATCTACAGTAAAAAACCTGGCTAAAACTTATCCTCTTATTCTCCATAAAAAACAAGGCAAACTCGGAAAAGCTTTCAGTATTTTGGAAGGCGCCAAACTTGCTAAATCTGATTTTGTCTGCATGATTGATGCTGACCTGCAGTACCCACCCGAAGCGATTCCGGAAATGTTAAAACTTGCGCCCGAGCATGGCGTCGTGGTAGCCCAAAGAACCGTATATAAAAGCCATTGGTTTAGAAAATTTGCTTCCAGGCTTAATACTTTCCTTTTTGGCCGGCTGCTTTTTGGCTTTAAGTGTGATGTCCAATCCGGCCTTAAAATTTTCAGAAGAAAAATTTTAGCTTCCATTGACAAATCCAAACTCTCACCCTGGACGCTTGATATTCCCCTGCTTTATACTGCTCGGGGTTTGGGTTTTAGTATTGGCAGTATTAATATTAATTTCCATAAACGCCATAATGGCGAATCAAAAATCAGCTTCCTTAAAACCGCTTTGGAAATCAGCTTCAGGGCCATCAAGCTGAAATTGTTTGACAAAGGGATTTTTGAGTTAGAACCAAATAAACCCTGTTCAATGCTGGGCGCAGGCGTGGTTTTCCGGCATAAACGCTATATCACCCATACTAAGCTACCCCACCATAAATCAGCTCTGATTACCTTTGAAAGGTGGCAAAAACTCTTTCTTCTCAGTCTTGCGACTGTTATTATCCTTGGACTTATTTATAATCCCAAAACAACGCTGATTGCGGTGATAGCGGTCTTAAGTTTTATCTACTTTCTTGATGTCTTATTTAATTTATATCTTATTTTAAAAGGCCTTTATTATCCGCCGGAAATTAAAATCACTGACAAAGAAATAAAAAGCCTTGACGAAAAAAAACTGCCTGTTTATTCCATTTTATGTCCTTTGTATAAAGAAGCAACGGTTTTGCCCCAATTCGTCAAAGCCATAGACAAGCTTGATTGGCCCAAAGAAAAACTTGACGTCCTGCTCCTTTTGGAAAAAGATGACGAAATAACTATCCAAACCGCCAAAGAACTGAAACTGCCAAAATATTTTAGGATCGTTATTGTTCCTCCTTCAAACCCCAAAACCAAACCAAAAGCCTGCAATTACGGCCTTGCCAAAGCCAAAGGAAAATACGTGGTTATTTATGATGCCGAAGACAAACCCGATCCTTTACAATTGAAAAAAGCTTATCTTGGTTTTGCCAAAGTCGGAAAAAAGACTGTTTGTCTTCAAGCAAAATTAAACTATTACAACACCCACCAAAACCTTTTGACCAAATTGTTTACCGCCGAATACTCTTTATGGTTTGACGTGATTCTGCCCGGACTACAATCAATTAAAACCAATATTCCTTTGGGAGGAACAAGCAACCACTTTCCGCTTAAGATTTTAAAAAAGCTTAAAGGCTGGGATCCGTTTAACGTGACCGAAGACTGCGATTTGGGTGTCAGATTGTTTAAAGACGGCTACAAAACCGCTATTTTTGATTCGGTCACTTTGGAAGAAGCCAACAGTAATCTTAAAAACTGGCTGAGGCAAAGGTCGCGCTGGTTTAAAGGCTATTTGCAAACTTACCTTGTCCACATGAGAAACCCCATCCGGTTTTTAAGAAAACACGGCTGGCACAGCCTTTTGTTTCAACTCACCATCGGCTTGAAAATCATTTTTACCCTCATAAACCCCATTTTATGGCTGGCCACAATCAGCTATTTCTGTTTCTACGCGGTCGTGGGACCGACGATTGAATCCCTTTATCCGACGCTGGTGTTTTACCTGGCCGCCTTTTCCCTTGTGGCTGGTAATTTCATGTATCTGTATAACTATATGATCGGCTGCGCCAAAAGGGAGCAATGGTCGGTAATAAAATACGTGTTTTTGATCCCAATTTATTGGTTTTTCATGGGTTTAGGCGCCCTGATTGCCATAAAGCAGCTGATTTTTAAACCTCATTATTGGGAAAAAACCCACCATGGTTTGCATTTTACTTACAAAACTGACCGGCAAGAGTTTAAAGCAAGAGCAAAACAACTGGCTCCGGCAGGCACTTTGGTGGGAGCTTCAATTATTGCCAATTTTTTCAATTTTTTGTTCAACGCCTATTTGGGCAGACATATTAATTTAGAAGAATTCGGGCTTATAAGTGTTTTTAGTAATATTCTACTTATTGCCGGCTCTTTCTGGGGAGCGCTTTCCCAAACAGTTACCCACCGCTCAGCTTATCTTTTGGGCCAGTATGAGACAGCGGCCAAAGCTTTTTGGCGCTTTATGAGGAAAAAGGCTGTTAAAATAGCTTTGATTGCAACCGGCATTTGGCTGATATGCTTGCCTTTTTTGTCCTCATTTTTCCGCACTGAAAATTTGTTCGCTTTTATTCTTTTCGCGCCTGTAATAATGATCGGCCTTGTCAGTACTATTGACAGCGGTTTTCTTAGCGGCAACCTAAAGTTTGCGTCTTTGGCAATCTTGGTTGTCTTGGGGCCGGCAATAAAGTTTTTGACTGCTTTAGGACTGGTCAACTTGAATTACCAAACCCTTGTTTATGCGGCTATTCCTCTATCAATGCTTTTAACTTTTGTCCCTGCTTTTATCATGGCTAAATCAATCAAAAGCAAAAAGGCTTTGCCTATGGAAGAACACTACTTTCCCAGAAGATTTTTTGCAACTGCTCTTTTGGCAAACCTGGGAACAAGCGCTTTTTTGAGCCTGGATATAATTTTGGCCAAGCATTTTTTACCACCGCTTCAAGCCGGCTTATATGCTTTGTTGTCTTTGGCCGGAAAAATGATTTATTTTGGCGGCGGTTTGTTTGCTGGTTTTGTCAATCCTTTGGTCAGCAAGAGGTTGGGAGCAGGCAGAGATACCAAGCGCATCTTTTACCGAATTTTAAATCTTAATGCTTTAACCAGTATCTTAGGTTTTATTGTAATCGGCCTTTTCGGCAGGATTACTTTACCGCTTTTGTTTGGCAACAGAGTAGGCCCGATTTTGCCTCTTTTACCAATGTATTGTTTGGGTTTAAGCAGTTTTACCATTGCTTCAAGTTTTATTGCTTATCATCAAGCAAGGAAAGAATATGTTTTTTCAACGGTCGGCTTTTTGCTGGGGTTAGTGCAAATTATAGGGATCAGCTTGTTCCATCACGACTTGGCAAGCGTTGCCAAAGTTGTCAGTTTAAATGGGATGGCATTTTTGCTGGTTATATCTTTACTGCACGTCTTTTATAGCCAGCTTAAGACTTTTGGCAGTAATCTGCTTGATTTTTGGGGCTTGTTCGGCCATTTTGGCAAAGCTCAAGCTAAAACTCCTGCGCATTTAAAAATTTTAATCTTTAACTGGCGCGATACCAAACATGTTTGGGGGGGCGGAGCAGAAGTTTACATCCACGAACTTGCCAAACAATGGCTAAAAGAAGGCCATAAAGTAACGGTTTTTTGCGGCAACGACCGGAAAAACCCGCGAAACGAAGTGGTTGACGGCATCCAGATTGTCAGGCGGGGCGGGTTTTATACGGTTTATTTCTGGGCTTTTCTTTATTACATCCTCCGTTTCCGGGGACTGTTTGACATCATTGTGGACTGCGAAAACGGCATTCCCTTTTTTACCCCCTTATACGTGAGAAAGCCGGTTTTTTTGGTTATCCATCATGTGCATCAGGAAATTTTCAGGGAGCACCTTAAGGCGCCTTTGTCCTGGCTGGCGATAATTCTGGAAAGAAAACTTATGCCTTTGGTGTATAAAAATTCGCAAGTGATCACCATTTCTCCATCAAGTAAAAAAGCGATTATGCGCTATGGAATGAGTAAAAAAGAGCCGCAAGTAATTTACTGCGGCGTTGACCTTAGCACTTATGTACCGGGAAAAAAAGCTAAAAAACCCTTAATTTTGTATGTCGGCCGCTTACAGGCATATAAAAACCTTAAGGTTTTAATTAAGGCAACCAAAAACTTGGCTGAAAGATTGGTACCGTTTAAACTGGTGATCGCCGGTTTTGGCAAAGAAAGAACCATCTTGGAAAATTTAGTAGAAAAGCTGGAACTTAAAACTTACGTGGAATTTGCCGGAAAAGTTTCCGAGGAGCAAAAAATCAGTCTTTACCAAAAGGCCTGGGTAGCGGTCAATCCTTCGTCTTACGAAGGCTGGGGCATTACTTCAATTGAGGCTAATAGCTGCGGAACGCCGGTGGTGGTGGCCAATGTGCCGGGGTTAAGAGACTCGGTCAAAAATCCCTCTTCAGGATTTTTTGCCGATTACCAAAACCCGGATGAGTTTGCCGAATTGATTTTCAGAATAATTACTAACCGTTCTTTGCGCCAAGATTTAGCAAAAACCAGCCGCAAGTGGGCGGAGAATTTTACTTGGGAAAAGAGCGCTGAAGAATGCCTGTCCCTATTCGAAAAAAGAGAAAAATAGAAATTCAGCGTCATTTTTATAGATTCCCGTTTACGCCCCGCTTAGCGTGGCTTTCGCGGGAAAGACAAGAGAAGCTTATGACCACTGGCAGAAAATATCATATCAGCGTTATCGGCACCGGCTTTATTGCCAGGGGCCTGATGTATGCTTTAAAATACCGGCCGCAAATTTATTTAAGCAATGTTTTGACCCGTCGACCGGTCGAGACAATCGTTGATGTTCCGGTCCCTAAAAAACTGATAACCGGTGATATAAACAAAGTGATTAAAAACAGCGACCTGGTGGTGGAATGCAGCGGGGACGCTATCCACGGCACTCAAATGGCCGAAGCGGTTTTGAAAGCAGGTATTCCTGTGGTCACCATGAACCCGGAACTGCAAATCACCAGCGGCACCATGCTTGCCAAAATGGGCACTTTTATTGAGGCTGAAGGCGACCAGCCCGGAACCCTGGCTGCTTTGGATATAGAAATGAAAAATATGGGTTTCAAACCAATAGTCTATGGCAATATCAAACGCTTTCAAAACCTCAAACCCACGCCTGAAGATATGCGCTACTGGGCCAAAAAACAAGGGATAAGCTTTACCCAAGTGACTGCTTTTACCGACGGCTCAAAATTACAGGTTGAGCAGGCTTTGGTAGCCAACGGTCTTGGAGCAACGATTGTAAAACAGGGACTAACGGGTATCTCCTGTAAAGACCACGAGGACGGAGCTCACCGCTTGGGAGAAATTGCTAAAACCAAAGACAAACCGATAAGCGACTATGTTTTGTGCCCAACAGCACCAGCCGGAGTGTTTATTGTCGCTACCCACGACAAAGAACAAGCCTCAAGGCTTGAATATCTTAAGCTTGGCCCCGGACCATATTATGTGATTGTCAAACCTTATCATTTATGCCATTTGGAGATTGCCAAAACAATCATTAAAGTCCTAAACGGAGAAAATAACTACTCTTTCAATAATGGACCTCACCCCACTATCCAGGTTGCCGCGATTGCCAAAAGGAAAATTGAAGCGGGGGAAACAATTGAACGGGGCTTGGGCAGTTTTGATGTCCGCGGCGAGGCAGTGAAAATCGCTGCTAAACCAAACGCTGTCCCTCTTACTTTAATCCGGCAGGCTGAATTTGTAAAATCTATCAAAGAAGGTCAATTGATTACTTTTGCTGATGTCAGATTGCCAAAAACCAGAGCTTTAGAATTGTGGCTGAAAACACTGAAAATTGTCACCGGTAATGACAAAATCATAGGCCGGCAAAAACCCAAACGCGAAATTCGCGAAAAAAGCAGAAAAAAGAAAATTACTAAAGGATTATTTTTATTTAAGCATTTGTTTAATTTTAAGTTATAAAAAAATATAAAAGGAGAAAATATGTCATCAAACTTAACAGCAAGACAAGAACAGATAATAGAAATGAAGGCTATGGGCTTTGAAGCCGAAGACGGTAGATTAACTACACCAACTAATAAGTTAATAGCTGAAATATTAGGTATTGCCGAAAGTACAGTAGGTAATCATTTAAGCCGAGCGTATGCAACGTTAGGAGTACCAGATGAGACTAGCGCAGTAATAGAAGCAATTGCTTGGGGCGAAATTAAAGTACCCGCACTCCCGTTATTGTAAAAGGTAAAAAGAAATTATGAAAAATAAAAAAAATTTTCGGTTACCATTTTAAAATTTATTTAATTTAATTTAAAAACCATGGAAAAAGGAAACAATAAATCGACTTTGACACCACAAAAAACAAGGATACTAGAAATGGTGGCCAATAGTACTGTAGATGCAGAAGGCACTTCATATACACCAACATATAGACAAATAGCCAGGGAATTAGGCATAAGTCCAAGTACAGTAAAAGCTCATTTTTACAATCCCGACGGAATATTTGCAAGATTAAAAGCAGGTGATCAAACCGCTGCAATACTACAAGCAATCCGTCTTGGTTTAATCCAAGTAGCTGGGATTATACCAGCACCAATTGAGCCAGACGGATCCAACCCGTCCGAATTCGGTCCGTCAGATAACGTGCTATTGTAAAAAAAGTTATGAAAAATAAAATAATGACCGTTACCATCGGCATACCGGCTTATAACGAGGAAAGGAATATAGTCTCTTTAATTTCCTGTCTTTTAAAACAAGCGCAAACTATTTTTAGGCTAAAAAAAATTATCATTGCTAATGATGCTAGTACAGATAAAACAATCGCTGTTTTAAAAAAAATAAAAAACCCACTAGTAAAGGTTTTTAATAACAAAGTCCGAAAAGGCAAACTATTTCGGATGAACCAAATTATTTCGCGTACTGAGTCTGATATTCTTGTTATTTTGGATGCTGATATTCTTATTCGGGACATTAATTTCTTAAACAAACTTATAATGCCGATTATTTTGAATAAAGCAGACCTGACATCAGCTTCAATAAAAGAGCTAAAACCCATAACCCTAATGCAAAAAATATTAGCGGCAAGCATGGAATTTAAAAAAAATATATTTGAGGAGTATAAAAAAGGCAATAATATTTACACCTGCCATGGCCGGGCAAGAGCGTTCTCAAAAAAATTATTTATTACCCTTTTCGTTCCTTTTCGTTTTTTTGATATTGCAGGTGATGATGCCTTTTCCTACCTATACTGCAAATATCATCATTATAAATACAAATTTATAAAGAAAGCGGTTGTATCATATAAGCTACCAACGAATTTTTCCGATCATCAAAAACAAAGTCTTCGTTTCTTCCTTTCAAAAAAAGAACTCTCAAAAAAATTTAATAAGGAATTTATCAAAGCAGAATATTATTTACCCCCAAGTCTTATTTTAAAATCATTTATCCTGTCCATTTATATCAATCCACTCATAATTGTATATTTTTTAATTGCCTTTGTGCTCAAAATTAGATCATTGTTTAATTATAAATCAACACCTATTTGGAGTGTGGCGAGTAGTTCAAAGATATAAATTATAATTATTATGGATAAATCAAAACTAACCATCTGTCTTTTTGGCACCTATGACAGAAATTATACTTCCAATAAGCTTATCTTGCAGGGACTTTTGGAAAACAAGGTGGATATTGTGGAAATCAACAGCCATACACCGGTAACCAAACTTGACAGCAGCAAGGAAATGACGTGGCTAAAGCTTACAGGAAGGATTCTTAAAAAATACCGGATATTTGCAGAAATTATTAGAAACTTCAAAAGGTTTAGGAAAGTGGATGCCATTTATGTTGGTTATCCCGGACATTTTGATGTTTTGATAGCTTACCCGATTGCTAAATTGTTCAGAAAAAAACTAATATTCAATCCCCTTTTAATTTTTTACACCGGCTTTTCCGAAGAACAAGGAATTTTAAATAAAAAATCAATTCTAGGAAAAATTATTAAAACCGGTGAAACCATTATTTATAACCTCTGCGATTTGGTTTTTGCCGATACACCATATCAGAAAAAATACCTTATGGCTGATTTTAAAGTACCGGAGAAAAATTTACGGGTGCTTCCTATAGGCGCTGACGACAAGTATTATCAATATACTCCTTATACTAATCTCACAAAGAAAATTAATGTAGTCTACTATGGCCTTTACAGTCCTATCCACGGAGTGGAACACATTATAGAAACGGCCAATATACTGCGAAATTATCATGACATAAAATTCACTTTTGTCGGCAACGGCCAAACATTTAAAGCAAATTATGAAAGAGCAAAAGAACTAAAACTTAGCAACGTTGAATTTTTCTATGATTTACCCGTTGAAAAACATCCGGCAATCATCAAAAAAGCAGATATTTTCCTGGGATTTTTGCAAAAACATCCAAGCGTTGACCGGATTATTCCCAACAAAATCTATCAAGGCCTGGCTTTGGGGAAAACGATTATTACTGCTGATGCACCGGTTATAAAAAGCATTTTCACCCATAAGAAAAATATATATCTTTGCAAACCGGCAGACCCTAAAGATTTTGCCAAAGCTGTCATTGACCTTAAAAATCAGCCAAAACTAAGAAAGATGATAGCAGAAAACGGCCACAATCTTTTTGAAAAAGAGTTCACGCCTAAAGCAGTAGGTAAAAAATTAGTTAGCTTTACAAAAGAAATATTATGAAAAAAAAGAAACTTACAGTTTCCATAGGCATTCCGGCATATAACGAAGAAAAAAATATAGGAAATCTTCTTAAAAGTCTTTTAAGACAGAAAGAAAAAACTATAGAAATAAAAGAAATTATTGTAGCATCCGACGGTAGCACCGATAATACCGTATCTTTAGTTCGCAGCTTTAAAGAACCACGAATTTGCTGTATTGAAGGACGCTTAAGACTTGGGAAACCTAGCCGGTTAAATCAATTATTTACTCAATTAAAAACAGACATATTGGTTATTCTTGATGCCGATACCATTTGCAAAGACCAGTTGACTATTGAAAGGCTCGTGTCTGGGTTTAGTCAAGATAAAAATGTTGGGTTGGTGACAGGTAATCGACAACCTCTTCCGGCAAAAACGTTCATCGAAAATGCAGTTAACAATTATATTTATGCGAGAAACAGCGTTTCTGAAAAATTTGATTTCGGAAATACGGGTTATTCAACCCATGGATTTCTCGCTTATTCAAAAAAGTTTTTACATAACTTTCATATTCCGCCTGATATCTTAAATGATGATGCCTTTAGTTATTTTACCTGTATTACATCAAGCTTTAAGCATATTTATATCAAAAGAGCAGTTGCTTACAGTAGATATGCCGGCACACCATTAGACTATTTTAAGCAAATGACCCGCTATATCACTGGAGGATTCCAACTGCAAAACTATTTTGATAAAAACCTTGTAACAAACTCCATTAACCTGCCTTTGCGAATTCAATTACAAATAATGATGTACCAAGCCATAAGAAACCCGCTTGGTTATATTGTCCTTAAATTGTTGACTCTAACAAGCTGTCTTTGCTGCAAGCGGAAGTGTAGATCATACAATGTTACTTGGACGCCTATCATAACATCAAAATCTCTTACATGAAGAAACAAACATTAACAATCGGCATACCAGCACATAATGAAGGAAAAAATATTGGCAATTTGTTGCAAACAATAATTTCCCAAAAGCAAGTATCGTACCACCTAGAATTTATAATCGTGGTATGCGATGGCTGTTCAGATAATACGGCACAGGTTGTGAGAGATTTTGCAAAAAAATATCCTCAATTTAATATCAAATTATTAAACTTCCATAAACGTTTAGGAAAAGCTGTGGCACTCAATAAAATATATTCTTTAAGCAATACTGACTTACTTTTAACTTTTGATGCAGATGTTGCTTTAGAAAGAAACATTGAAGTTGAGCTTATGGTTAAGGAAATGCAAAAAGATAAAAGAACAACATTGGTCGGTGGCCGCTTCATCCCGGTAAAAGCAACTACTCTTATGGGGAAATTTAGCTATATATCCTATGTAAGTTTTGAAGATGCTTTTTTAAAATTAAGCAATGGTAAAAATATGTACGCATTAGTCGGAGCAGCTAGTTTAATGAGAAGAAATTTATATAAATCCTTTACCTATCCTAGGGGTGTTGTTTCTGACCAAAATTATTTATACGTCATGGCAACGCGGGACAATAAATACGGGTTTAAACTGGCCAAAGATACAAGGATATTAATACGTATAGTCGGAACATTTAAAGACTGGAGAATTCTTGGCGCCCGCGCTGTTGTTGCCGACAAAGCAAGCGTGGCTAATTTTTTTGGCGAGAAGATTTTAAAGCAATATTTTATGCCAAGAAAACTATATTTTATGTCGTTGTTTAAGTGGTTTTTAAAAAGTCCAGCCTACTCTTTAGGTTCTTTATTCATGAACATGTATATAAGAACTTTTCCTTACAGGAAAGCAGTACACAAAAATGGTACTTGGGAATTAGCTATCTCATCAAAAGAAGGCATAAAAATATGAAAAAATCCTATTTTACTATGACAACATTAACTTTGCTTTTACATAAATTAAGATTGTTTTTGCTTTCTTTATTGTTTACTAATATTTATAAAAGTCTCTTTTATGTTGTGAAAATTAGAAGTTTACTTTGGAAGTTTTTATTAAAATCGGTGGGTAAAAATGTTATTATTAAAGGCAGTTGTAAATTTGCCCATCCTTATAATATAGAAATCGGTAATAACGTTTACATAAGCGCCGGGGTTAAATTTTTAAACACGGAAAAAGCTGGAATCTCTATTGGTGATTTTGTCATTATTGGACCTAATGCAATATTTTTAACAACTAAGCTTATTTATTCAAATTGGAAAATTCCAATTAGTTACGGCTCTAAATTACACCATCCTATCACTGTTGGAAATGATGTTTGGTTTGGTGCAAATTCAATTATTTTACCAGGTGTTTATATAGGCAGAGGGGCAATTATAGGCGCTGGCGCCGTGGTTACGAAGGATGTACCCCCCTTTACGGTAGTCGGTGGTGTACCTGCTAAATTTATCCAGTACCGTTTTGACGTGAAACTTATAAAAGAGGCCTCTCTTATAAGTTTTTAAATTTTTACCAATACAATGAAACAAATGAAGAAAAAACAAACAATCAGCATTGGCATACCAGCTCATAATGAAGAAAAAAATATAAAACACCTCATCCAAAGTCTTTTGGAGCAAAAACAAAGAAACTTTAGACTTAAGGAGATAATTATTGTTTCTGATGGTAGTACTGACAAAACAATTACCTTGGTAAACTCAATAAAAAATCCCCTTGTAAAATTAATAAAAAACAAAATAAGAATAGGCCAACAACTATGCCAAAATCAAATTCTTGATATTTACAAAGCAGAAATTCTTGTTTTGATTGAAGCAGATACACTTCCCTATAACAAAAATTGCTTGGCAGAAATTGTTCAGCCTTTTTTAAATAAAAATAATAATTTAGGTTTAGTTAGGGGTATTACAATGGTAGCTCAACCCACAAATTTTTTTGAAACAATTCTTTTTTACGGCTCTCATCTGAAAAAGAAAGTATTTTTGCACTGGAAATCAGGAGATAATATTTATCTTTGTGGCGGGCACACAATGAGAGCATTTTCCCGCAGCTTTACCTCCAAATTGCGCTGGCCAGCAAATGTTCCGGAAGATGCTTATGCTTATTTATATCTAAAAAAATTAGGGTTGGGTTTATTTTTAGCAAAAAAAACTAAATTATTAATGAGGAATGTTACCCACTTAAGTGATTGCTTAAAACAGTCCAGAAAATTTATTGGCGGCAAGAAAGCCTTAGAAAATTATTTTCCTGTAAATACGCTCGAAAGTGAATATCATTTTCCGATATTTTTAGCTATAAGGATTTCCTTAATAGAATTTATTAAACATCCATTTTGGTTAAGCTTGTATCTTTTAGAACTACTACTTAATCGACTGATTACCGGAAATACTTCGGAATTTAACGCGCTTTATGAACCTTATTTTTCATCCAAAAAATTATTTATTGAAGAACAATTATGACTAAAAAAATAACTAGCTTCCTTTATTATTTTTTAATCTTTATATTGTTAATAATTTTAACAAAGGGTAAAGAAAATAGCCTTTTGCTTTTAAAAAATAAAAAGGACAATTTAGATGCTTCTGTTGGCAGTCCTTTTGAATCTTCCGGAAGTAGAGCACGTTATGCGCTTACCGAGGCTTTGGTTGAAGACAAAACACTGGTACTTAATGAAAAGCGCGCCCTTTTCGCCTTGCCTGATGTGGTTAGCTATAAAAATAAACGTTTTTCGGTTTTTACACCCGGGGTTGCCTTTTTTGGCCTACCTTTTTATTTTTTAGGTAAATTTTTTGGCTTATCGCAGATCTTTACTTATTTTTCCACTGCTTTACTGGCGTTAATTAATACTTTTTTGATTGCAAAACTTGCCCGAAAACTAGGCGCAGGTTTATACTCGGCGATTTTAAGCGGGTTTGTTTTTCTTTTCGCTACTAACGCTCTTTCCTATACACTCACTTATACTCAACACCAAGCTACTACTACACTTGTTCTTTTAGCTTTGCTTAATTTATTTGGTGAAAAAACGCTTTTAAAAAATATTTGGCTTGGCGCTTTGTTCGGAATAGGATTGTTAATGGATCTATCCAACGCTATTATTCTAAGCCCGATTGTTTTGGCAGCAATTATAAAACACTTTCACTTTAGTAAATCAAAGCAAGGATTGAAAATCAGCTTAAAGCTTAGAGTTTTTCAACTAATCATTGGTTTGCTGCCATTTTTGGGTCTTTTTGGCTGGTATAATTACCAACTTACCGGTTCACCGATTGAAATCGGGCAAATGGTCGGCCGGGCTGATTATTCTGTACTGGAAGAAGCCCAAAAACTTAACACACAACAAACTAAAGATGAAAAAGTTTTTAAAATCAGGCTTCCTTTTGTCACCAGAAAACAGTTAAACGGCTTTTATATTCTGCTTCTAAGCGATGAACGGGGCTGGCTTTTTTACAGTCCGATTTTGATCATGGGATTTATAGGTTTAGCTTTACTTTACAAAAATAAAATAATAAAAAATATTATCTTAGTATTGTTCAGCGTTTGCCTCATAAATATTTTAGCTTATTCAATGTTCGGCGACCCATGGGGCGGGTGGGCGTTTGGACCGCGCTACCTTATTCCTGCGGCAGCTATCCTTTGTATCGGTATTGGAACAGCCTTGACAAAATATCGGCATAATCTATTATTTAACCTGATTTTTCTCTTTCTGGTTACCTATAGTCTGGCAGTCAATGTTATCGGCGCCATGACTACTACCCAAGTACCGCCAAAAGTAGAAGCAATCAATTTGGCCACTCCTATTCCCTATACCTATGAATATAACATTCAATTAATTAAAGAAGGTAAGATAAGTTCTTTGGTTTATAATCTTTTTTTATCAAATAAAATTACGGGCCAGCAGTTTGTTACCGGTTATTTTGTTATCGTTCTAATCGTAGTTGTTTTTCTCTTTTTTGGAGATCATCCTTTTTTTACCTCAGCGGTAGAGATAATAAAAAATAGAAAACTAAGGCAGAGTAAATAAAATGAAAGTTTCTTTACAGCGAATAGAAATAACCATATCTGAAAATAAAATTGAGAAAATCAGTCGTTTTCTTAGAAAAAATATCCTAAGGTTGGTGATTGGGTTTTTAATCCTGATAGCGGTTGGCGCTTTTTATAACTATTACCAAAACGGTTTGGGGTTGGCTTACAATGACGCCCGGTCACATTTGGATATTGGCCGCAGAGTGGTAGAGGGGCTTAAACCAGGTTTGGCCCAGCTTGGTTCGGTTTGGCTTCCATTACCCCATCTCCTGATGGTGCCGACCATCTGGAACGATTTTATGTGGCACTCCGGCTTGTCCGGCGCCCTGCAGTCAATGATTTGTTTTGTCGTCACCGGCCTTGTTATCTATAAATTCCTGCAAAAAATCGGCGTCGGTATTTTAGGAAGACTTGTAGGAGTGGCTGTTTTTACCGCCAATCTCAATACCCTTTATCTTCAATCAACTGCCATGACCGAACTTTTGTTGATTGCCACCATGATGGTCGGTGTTTATGAGTTGATGCTTTGGTTTAGAAATGATGAAATATTAAGCTTGGTTAAAGCCGGTTTTTGGATGATGCTTTCAAGCCTGGTTCGTTATGATGGTTGGTTTCTCCTTTTTTTCAGCAGTCTTTTAATCATTTTTTACACTTTAAGAAAAAAAGGTTACAAGGTTACCGAAGGCCTTTATATCTTGTTTGGCACCTTGGCCGGCTTGGGCGTTTTTTTGTGGCTGCTTTGGAACCAGCTGATTTTCAAAGACGCCCTTTATTTTATTTTCGGGCCTTATTCTGCCCGGGCACAACAGGCACAGATGGAAGAAGCCGGAGTGCTGGCAACCAAAGGTAATCTTTTACTCTCATTTAAAATTTATCTTTTGGCTTTTGCATACAATTGCGGTGCTTTCACCGCTATTTTGGGAGTTTTGGGGGCAGGTTTATTTTGGCTGAACAAGCGAATTAAACCTGAGCTTAAAATTAGCTGCCTGACTTTGTTTGCACCTCTGCTGTTTAATGTTCTGGCTTTGTATCTGGGCCATTCTGTGCTTTTTATCCAAGGTGTTTCCGGCAATACCTGGTTTAACGTCCGCTACGGAGTGATGATGCTGCCTTCAATTGCTATTTTTATCGGGTATTTAGTCCATAAAACTAAAGATTTTCGTTGGGTGATAATCGGCTTGCTGGCGTTTGTGACGTTTTTCTCTTTGGTCAATCAAGACGCGGTAACTATTGATGATGCCCGGGTCGGCTCCAGCCAGAAAAACGTTTCCGAGGTCAGCGGCTGGCTTTCTAAAAACGCCAAAGATAAGGAAGGCTTTGTCCTTATTTCCGCTGCCTCCCATGACGCGATTATCTTTTCTTCAGGCTTGCCGATGAAAAAATTTATCCATGAAGGCACGGGCGCTTATTGGGAAAGCGCGACAACCAGCCCTGACCGTTGGGCGCGCTGGATTGTAATGCGCACTAATGATGTAAATGACGTTACTTTTAAAACCGTCAAGGAAACAGAGGGGTATAAGCGTTATAATTTGGTCAACTCATATCCTTTTGCCGATATTTATGAACTTAAGGAAGAATATTTGGGGGAACTGAATACCAAACCTGTGTTTGGGAAACAAAGATAGAGAGTTAGAGTATTAGAGAGTTGTTGGCGGGACTGAAAAAATTCATCAGAGAAGATGCTGAAATGAATTCAGCATGACGGGTTGGGGCGAAGATGCTGAAATAAAACCTGTCCTGATGGATATCAGGATTCAGCATGACGGTTGGCTTGAAAAAAGATACTGAATCCCCCAGTTGGCGGATCAAATGTTAAAACCAAAATCTAAAAACTTTAAATTTTATGTTGTCTTAGGCTGTCATCCTGGAGTGAGGCGTTAGCCGAACGATAGGATCTCAAATCGAGATTCTATCGCTAACGCTCCAGAATGACAGGGTGATTAAGTTAGAAAAATGCTAAAAATTAAGAAAATTTTATTCCTTATTTTTATAGCGCTTGTTATTTTCTTCATTAGTTTTGCGTCTTTGGTGAAGAAAAAAACTTTTTTACCGGTGAGCAATCAATCTTCTTCCTGGTGGGAAGTCCAGTCAATTGACACGATGAAATACTCCCGTGATTTGGCCAGAGAAAAACTGAATGATCCTGGTTTTGACGCGATTATTGATGAACAGGTGAAAAATATCAGCCAAACCGGAGCGACCCACGTAGCTATTGCTACGCCCTATGATGAGGAATTTCTTCCCTATCTTTGGCGCTGGGTTGCTGCAGCCAGAAAATATAAGCTGAATGTCTGGTTTAGAGGCAACTGGTCAGGCTGGG
>Ga0307379_10004142_pt1 | contig 20827 bp, 36 predicted proteins | sample UN2MG_FD_202237 | JGI IMG/M metagenome (GOLD analysis project Ga0307379, IMG submission 202237) | Soil microbial communities from Risofladan, Vaasa, Finland - UN-2 | ecosystem: Environmental > Terrestrial > Soil > Coastal area > Acid sulfate soil | place: Finland: Risofladan, Vaasa | collected... | reverse complement strand
TCCGGCACCCAAAGCTCGTCAAAGTGATGTCTAATACGATACCTATCAGCCATTGTCTTCCTCCGGTTCTGCCTCGACAGCATCATCAAACTCTTTGAGGATGCCTTCCATGTATACCACAAGCTCAGCATATGCCTGTGTCAGGCCATCACTGTATGAGCGTACTGCCTGTGAGTATTTCTCCTCGATGGCTCGCAAATAATCCTTTTGATAGAGCGTGTGCTTACGTCTCAGGTTCTTGAGGATACGCTTCACCACATCTCTTTGGGCTGTCTTGTCACTCATCACTTGTCTCCCTTGAATACGTCACGCTCAATGACTCCTTTGAACCACTTGTTCAATCCTACCACAGCACCAACTGCAAGACCAATAACACCCACAATAATCAACGCAGTCTTCATCTTCTTCCCTCTCTTTCTTTCATTTGTCATAGCATCACCTTCGGCACCACTGGTGTAGTCCCATCATCTGATTCAATCACATTGTCATCAAACTGAAAGATCACTGGCTTCTCAGTCCACAACGGACATCCTTGATCTGAACGTACACCATGAATGAGCATGTTGTTTTTCAAGAACACCGAGCAAAGGCCAAAGTATATTGGAACCTTAACGAGGTTGATAAGCTCTTCTTCATCATAGTCGTGTTGGGGTGCTGGAGGCACTGTTTGGCCCTCCATCAATTCCACTTGTAAATGGTAGTGTTGGCACGTATTACATGCCCTTCCCGCTTCAGGATTACTCATCACATGATCAAACTCTTTAGATTCAATGATATAAGGTAGTTTAGGGACAGTGTGTGTATGCCCCTTAGTTTCACTACCAACAGTTGATAATGTCTTTATTTTCTGCCATAACTCACGCAAGTGCATAAAACCCCCATTTCCATAGGTTTATGAGTTATTTTGAACCGGGGCATGAGAAACCCCCGATGGTATCAATGATTGGATTATAGGTGGGGTGTATGGTGGGCAATATGTAAAGGTGTAGCTCACGTGTTGGATAATGGTGACAGGATCAGGGGTTTCTACTCTGTGTGCCATTGTGAGTTACTTTTTGTTCTCCGGTACTGGTTTTGGTTTGATCCCTCGCCCTCTACGTCTACCATTTTTGGGCTTAGGCTTGGCCTTAACTTCAGGTTCTTCATCGAGAAATATTCTGAGCTTCCAAGGTTTCCATTTCATGTTCATGATATGGCTCCAAAAAACAAGGGGTGCTACACGGTCCATCCAAGGGGAAGTTCACCTAGGGAGGTTTCCTTCCTTTTCGAGAATTCTGTGTCAAGTAGAATCCGCGTGTAGCACCCCCATAACTTACACCATAGCCGCTACCTTGTCAATCATATCCTCAACAGTAGCATCGAGTTTCTGCGCCCTGTACAGCTTGTACTGGAAGAACGCATGTTTCACAAATGCAACACCAATGGAAACTACAACACCTCGAATGAACTGCTTAACAGCCTCTTTAACGAGTGGGTCATCATAGATCTGCTGTGCCATCTTGAAAAGATGCTCCTGCTTATCCATCTGCTTACCGAATGCCACCTCATCGAACTCGATCATGTTTACTCCTTTAGTCTTCATCTCCGAAGAAGTCTTCGAAGTCGGTTTCCTCTTCGTCTTCTTCTTCTGTTGCTGTTATGCCACTCAACATATCCTCTGGATCAAGGCCCTTCTTGTAGATCTGTTCATGAACATCTGCAATACCAGCAAGGTCAGCTATCAACGCTTCTTTAACCGCTTCACGCAAGAGTAGTTCAGTAGCTACGGGGTCATCATTCTCTACCTCTACAGTCATGGACACCTCACCCTTAACTGAGTGGTACGCAGCCGGGGAATATGTATATGACATCCCAATGTGTATATCTTTTATCTTCATTCCGAACTCCCTTCACTAATCTATGATGCTATCAGCGTTTTGTCAAGCATCTGCTGAAAATTCTTTCATCCTATCCTTGGGGACATTCCCAGCATCCTCATCCAAGATTAGCATCTTAGCATCAGGATCAGGGCTGAGAGACTGAAAGAATCGCCACACGCTCTCCTGCCACGGGTGGATGAATACCATGTTCTGACAAGCACCACACAACAGCACCTTGGCTCCAAACAGCACTGGAATGGCCTTGTACAGCCCCGTGAGGAATCGCTCCTTCCAAGTGTCCTCTCTACCAACGACCTCAATACATCCTCGGCTATACCCAACAGTAGCCCGCACATAGAATGGACGAGCACAACCCACATCTTGTGGGTGCTGGGTTACAAATTCAGCAACTTTGCCCCAAATACGAGGATCATCAACCACCGGGCTGGTTCTATCCTCGGTCTGGAACCCAAACTGGTTACTCAATTTCGATCACCTCTTTATCCTCTCCCGCTGTCACCTCCATAGTCACAGGTGGCGGAGTCTTGTGCCCATGCGCTCCCTGTATATACCGGAGGATAGCAGCTTGCTCTGCTTCCAGTGCATCTATATCAACACCCACGTATTCTAAGACCATAGCCTTGGGGTCAACAATACGCATCACCTTCTCTTCTCTAGCCCAATCCAAGAAGATCATTATCCTGTTGTACGTATCCATAGTTTCCGCAACCAACAGTTTGTCTAGCTCGGGAGTTTCGGGATAGTCAGGGTCTCGTGTTACGTCCATGTCATCTCCATTCATTGATATTATCAGCAGTTTCCCCAATAGTCAATAAAAAAGAGGTGAGGAGCTTGATGCGCCCCCACCTCTAATAATACACATATTAGGTTATTCGCCGTCTTAGTCTTCCAGGTGCTCAACAATTGTGTCTTCGTAAGGATCAACAACACGAGATACACCATTGCCTTGGTTCTTCACCCGCAACTTCTGTCCTCCATTGTCAACGAGAACTTCCTCAACAATCACAACCTCATCACCACGAGTATCGGAACGAATAACAACTTGTTGGCCTTTTTCGTACATCACAGCCTCCTACTCTTCTTCATGTGGATAGATGTCAGATAACGAGCAACCAAGATAACGACACACGTCATCCATTACGAGTGCGTTAGGTACTGTCTTGCCTGCTACCCATTGGTCAATTGTTGTTCCACCTACTCCTAGGGCATCACCAAGGTCATCATGACTCAGCCCCGACTCCTTCAGCACGAGCTTCAAACGGCAGGATGTCCGCCTCTTGTCCCTCTTCAGGCTCATCGGTGTTTTCTTCACGACCATCACCATCGGTAGCATCCTCCTCTTCCTCTGTTACTTGTTTCTGCAACCCGAACTCCAAGGCAATAGCATCACACTTCTCTTCATCCCAACCATCAGGATTAGTAGACAGATACTGATCAAGCCCGAATTCCATACCAACGATGGGGAGGATACGCCCAGGAGCCTGATTGAAGTTTCTTACGAAGTCCAGAACCTCTTCCATAGTCTTGAGGCCCTGACCAATCAAGCCCAACATTTCAATCAAGAAAGTGGCTCGTTGCTCATGCTCCACATAATACGCTGTGTAGCCATACGTTGGCATCTTATCAACGATGCCGTGTTCCACGAGCTTCTCAAAGAACTTATAATCGAACGGAGTCAATGGCTCACCTTGGGGGACACCCTGCTCATCAATCTCTTGGTGCAGCAAGAAACCAACATGTGACAGGTAGTCCATGAGTGACTGCACCCGGATAGTAAGGTGACGGTTCTGTTGGATCAATTGCTTCATCTGCTGTCTAAGCTCGGCTACAACCCCGAATAGAGGGTTGTTGCGAAGAGCATTCTCCATTTGGATCTGCTCTACAGCCATGCGCTCAGCATCAGTATTTCCAGGTTGTCCAGGTAAAATGATTTTCTTCGGATCTCTCGGTTTCATTTAGCCTCCTACAGCATTACGTTATCGTCGTCGTCATCAACGTTGTTATCGTTAGCAGCATCAATGTGCATCGCAACAGCATCGAGTACTGCTGGGTCCATATTTTCTATGTCTACACCCAGAACAAAATTGGCTGCCTCCTTCATGTATGCAGGGATTTGATCCAACAGTTCTTCAGCGGAATTACTGGTAAGCGAGGGCATTGCCTTCTGCACCTCTGTACCATCAAATATAAGATTGGTGGGGTGTGGAGTGAACGCCTTGCCTTGCACACCATAAGTCAATGTCCTTACAATGGTCAGCTTCGTCTTCCATATCTCCAACAAGAACTTGAAGATAGTGACCTCATTATCAATCTTTTTGTCATCATCCAGATTCTCCCATCGCTCAGTTAAGCTGACAAGCATCTGATTCAGACCACGATCTATGTCACGCAGGTAGTTGCTCATCGACTCACGAGCAACACGTACTGCATCACGACTAGCAATACGACCAACCTCACGCTTCAACGTTACCCAACCATCTCGTGTTTGCCATGTACGGAGGGTATTCTCAGGGATATTGAGCTTACGACTGATCTCTGAGATATGTGCTGTCCCACTAATGTACATAACCTTAGCCATGTATCTAAATACATCAGGATAAGCATCATAGGGCTGGAGTTCATACTCCTCACCCGTTGAGGGGTCAGTCACCACTCTTACAAGACTGCTAGAAGTGCTTGTTGTACGCTTCGGTCTAGCTGTCTTATCCGGAGGTGGCGTCTCCTCTGGTTTCTTCGTTCCTCTCGCCACGGTCCCTCCCAAAAGTACGCAATACTGATTCGTCTAACCGGATGATATGTTCCACAAGGTCATCTCGCTCTGTGTATGCCTTGTGTAGCGTGTTATCAAAAGCACAAATCACACGACGTACACGAGGCCAGTTGTGCTTTGATGCCTTAAATACCGGCTCAAAGATTCCACTGCCGGATACAACTACTACTGTATCATAATTAGGACACCAGTCAATGTAGTCCATTTGCATCAACGCGCCAACACTCCCCTTCCAATATGCCTCTGGGTCCAGGCCATCTGGGAAGATCTTGAAGCGGAGCTTATAATCGAGCTTACGTAGCAACGCAAACAACCCGATCCCATTGTACTTGGGTGACTGAACCACATAACCATAGGTGGTCAAAACAGGTTGCACAATAGAAGCCAGATAGAAGTCGTTTGAATAAGTCCCCGCAATTATATCGTGGACCTCGCTTTGAATCTTGTCTATCAGCTTGCCATAGTCAACCTGACTCTTGCCTTTGGTGTAGTTCTTTGAGCCATAGAACACATTCTGTACGTCAACCAACACCAGAACACTATGTCCAATCATGATATCCCCAAGTATTTATTGATGTCATCAGTGATTCCATCAGGTGTGTCTTGGTAACAGGCTAGAAACTGGTCAAAGCTGAAGATCATGTGAAGCTGTCCGGACAACATGAGGACTGGCTCCAAGTTCCACAATGCTGGCTCTATAACGTCCCTTAGATCAACGACCCGAGCACAACCGTACACTTTCTCCTGGTTACGGGTAAAGAGGAGCAGAGGGCAACGTGGGTAGCTGGCATCATTATCATATGGGTGGCACTTGTCAATGGCATCCTCTTGGAACCATTTGCCAATCACACTGTCCACGCCCTTCTCCATCACATTCTTCCATGACCAAGACTGTCGGTTGCGAAGCTCAAGGAACCAGGGGAACCATTTCCAGACCGGGGGCTTGATGATCAGGTCACCTCGCTCCACATGCCCACCACTCATCGGGGTGCGGTGTACGAGACTATGAGAGGTCTTAGGATCAAAATCCGACGGAATGAACTTGTTCCGGATGACCTTAGCAATAGTGTTTTCCCAAGCATTACCTTTTTGTTTACTATTGACCATTTAACTTCCTATTGGAGTAGTGAGGACATGCCGCCCTCTTTTTTTACATATGTAGTATGAGCAAATAGCGGTTTGAAATGGTCATGATGCGAAATGACCAACACGGAAGGAATATTGGCTTCGTCGAGAGCCAACAGTGCTTGCTCAACTCCTGTGCTGTCAAGGCCGTCAAAAATCTCATCACATATCAATAAATCAGACTCGAACACCCCCATGTCCTTAAAGTAGTCGATAAGACCAAGAGTTACTGCAAGGTTGATTCGATTTCGCTCACCTGTTGAGTTAGAACCATACACCGATGCGCCTTTACTGTTGACTGCGGAGATCTGAATGGCCTCTTGCACCGTCTTACTCTTAGTCTCACGGTACGCAGTCAGTTTGACGATCACATCGCCTCCAGTGAGTATATTAGCATACTTCTGAATGCGCTCAGAAATTGAAGGGAGCACCGTCTCGATAAACAAGCTCGGCACTCCCTTTGGACCAAAGCCCTTCTTCCAGAACTCTAAGTCATTCTGCTGCTCAGTCAGCACCTCATGCCGTTCCCTGAGCTTCTCTATTTCGTTAGTGGCCTTGGCAATCTCAGCCTTGGCCCTTTCCCAATTGTTCTTTGCATCTGCGATACTACTTAGTAATTGGTTTCGTTTGGCACACCACTCACTGTTCTCACTGCAAGCAGCTCGCCATTGTTTATCTACCGCTTTAAGCTTGTTTTGGACTTCCGCCCCTTCTGCTGTTTCTTTCGCGTGAAGATCATTGAGTTCTTTACGGATTGTTCGTTCGAATTGCTCCTGTTCCCTAAGATCTCTCCGAGCGTCTTTGAGCTTAACGGCTCTTTTCTGCTCAAGAGCTTCGAGAACATCTTTGAGCTTTTGAACTTCACCTTCCAACTCCTCTGCCTGGGACGTTAATGATTCAATCTCCTTAGTGCCTACTGCGGTAGTGTCCTGACTACAGGTAGGACATTTGCCAAGAGCCTGTAATTGTTCCATCTCACCAACTCTTGTTCTACTAAGATTGACTTGCTGCTCTGTATAATTAAGCTCCTTTGTAGCCTCATGAAGCTGGTCAGCCAGATAACTGTCGTTGAGCTTTTCCAAACGAATACGCATATTGTCGATGATACCCTGGACAGCATCAAGATCATGTACGAGTTGATCGTGATCAGAACTGTAGGCTTTCACTATCTTGGATGCCTTCTGTGACAGAATGTCATGCTCAATTTTCAGGCGTCCAACCGTGTCTGTTGTCTCTTTTACCTTTTCTTTAGCCCACGCAAGCTCCGTAGTGAACTTTACCCCACGGTCTCGGTGAGTTTCTTTGTCCTCTTCAGCCCTGGAAATAGTGAACTGGAACACACCAAGCCCGTGTTCAATCTCGGATATCTCATCGGTTATCACATTCACCCTAGCGCAGGTGTATTGCCGGATATTCTCTGCAATAGCTACATCAACCAGATCAGCCAGGATCTCTTTCCTATCCCTGTCTGTAGATGGGGCGAACAGCCTGGGGTATGAGCCATCAAGATGTACGAGGTTGGCAAACTGCACAACATCAATACCAAGACACTGATCAATCACTGCCTGAGCGTCCCTACCCTCATGTGGGTTGCCACCATTCATCACAGAGAGCGTCCCTTTGCTCTTGGTGCGCGTTCGCGTAATGTCCAAGGGAGTTCCATCCACGTCAAGAGAAAGCGTCACAGAGGCCGTTTTAGCCCCTTTACGGACCACATGCTCAACAGCGAGGGAAGAATCAATCGCACTACGTACAGTTTCACCATACAAACACCAACGGACTGCATCTGCGATACTAGACTTGCCCGAGCCATTGTCGTCTGCTCCGGTGCTATCCAGGTTCATACCCAGCAATAGGGTGGTTCGTTCTTCAAATGTAAAGGTGATCTCCCCAATTGACATAAAATCTTTGATGGTGATCTCTTTGAACTGGATCATTTCAACGCCTCCTCTGCAAGCTCCAGCCCAAGGTCATTGAGTCTGTCTGCTCTCTCTTCCTCAGCGTTCATAGCCACATAAGCCTCCATCACATCTGTGAACTGTACCCGTTTACCTAGCGTCTTCACATGCTCCTCAACACGAGATCTCATGTCGCTATCTATAGGGATGGTCTTGACAATGACGTTAGTCAGCTTCTTCCTAAGTGCCGTGATCTCTTTGGGATCAACATCAGTCGGCAGATCAATTCGGTAGTAATCTCTCTTCGGCAGCCCAGGGATTTTACCCAGTTCAAGGTTATGCGGCAGGATATGGAATCTAGGCGCTACTTCCGGTGGGACCTCAATGAACTGCTGGCGAATAGACCCGGAGTCTATTTCAAGAATTACATATCCTGGGGTGTAGTTGACCTCTCCAAAGTCATGCTGAAGTGGCGCACCTGTGTACTCAACATGCTTGTTCATCTTCTGTCGCATATGATAATGACCAGAGAAAACCTCAATGTGATCGGGGATAAGTGCGGGCGGGATTCCTCCGGGGGGCTGGAACTCGTGTGTTCCGTGCTTGGCTCCCTCGAACGAGTGGTGCATCAGAACAATGCACCGTTCTGTAAGCTCAGCCATGTAATCTAACGCATCACTCATCAAACCATAAGGAATAGCGTGGATAGGAATCGGGAAGCTGTAGTACAACTGCCGAGGCTCCGTCACCACCTCCCGAACCTCCCTACTATCACTCTCAAAGGCAGAGACAATGGACAAGCCATAACCATCCATATCGTGGTTGCCACCAAGCATAGCCACAGAATGACCATGCTCTGCGAACTCCAGTAACATATCCTGTATAGCGAGCAAAACGGGAGGGGTTAACCTCCCGTGATCGTGAGTGATATCCCCAAGAATACAGACATGATCAATATCAGCCGGGATGTCTCGTGCAATCCACTCTAATGCTTGCTGCGTGTATTGCAGGCGAGTGTTAACACCCGGTTTATCTGTGGGTCTACCAAAAAGTTTTCGATTAGCAAAGTGCGGGTCACCAATTAGAACTAGTTTCGTATTACTGCACACGGTTACTCCGCTTCAGGTATAAAGTATTGAATAGCTGGGAGTGTTAATCTAGCACTCTTCAAAGCCTCAACAATGACTACCTTATCCTCCTCGGCCAAACCAGTCAAGACTTCCTCAAAATCATTCTGCCGGAAAGCCTTAGGATGACCGGGCATCTCATAATACCCGCCTTTTTGCTCTATCAGATTCAGATGTAGCATCAGATCAAAGAGAGACTTCCACCTATCATACCCTGAAGCGAAGATCAGAGTGGCTTCAGCCTTCTGGAATGGGGATGCTACACGGGATTTCTCAGTGTGCATAGTCACCTTGAAGCCTACCTTCTGCGGACCATCTTTGATCCAGGCATTAGCTCCTCTGTACATGACCACACGCTGACCAGCATAGTACTTCACACCCATTCCACCTGTGGCTTGGTGCTTCTCAGAGAAAGGACCACCACCGATGTTCTCACGGGTCTGAACAATGCCAATGACGTAACACTCAGACTCAGCAACCTCGTCTTTCAAGGTTTTGAGACATGAACTCAAGGCACGAGCAGAAGCAGCAACCGTCTTGTCCTCGTAGTCTGCCTCCACCTCCGATTTGCTGGGAGTACCTGTGAGGCTATCCCACACGATAAGGAGTTTACTGCCCTCTTTCTTCTTCATGAACTCAAGAGTCTGAGAGATAATGCCACAGGCATGTTCGATGTGCTTGGGGCGAACCCAAATGATTTCCTCGGGGTTAACACCAAAGATACGAAGCCGGTCTTCAATGAAACCATGCTCCGTATCCATCAGCATCACATCACCACCCTGTCTCTGCATCTCTGCCATGACCATTGCGGCGAGAGTGGACTTACCAATACCCTCACCCTTTGAGTACAACTCTGTAACACGCCCAGCAGGAATGCCACCACCAAGCATAGAGTCGATAGTAGGCAAGCCTGTGGAGAGAAATTTAGGAACAGTCACCATCGAGCCAGCCTCAGTCATACGACAGACATTGGCTGCACTCGTTTTTTTCAGGTGATCAATAATACCAGAAACAGAAGAAGCGGGGGCCGCTTCCGCAGCCCCCTTCTTATTAGCCATACTTACTCCGACTTCTTAGTACGTCCGCGCTTTTTTGTCACAACGGCGTCACCCAACTCCGCCTCCAGATCAGCCTTAACCGTGCTCTTAGCCGTGGCCTTTGCATCCTCAGGCTTACTGTTCAACCAAGCATCGGGGTCTTCGGCGTCGGGGTCTTCTTCGACATCAGAGTCATCCTCTTCTTCCCCAAAGAAATCATCCTGTTCCTCCGGGACGATGTTATCATCCCCGCTCATATCCAGATCGAAGGTCTCATCCTCCTCCTCTGTAGTCTCAGCGAGAACGTCCTCATCCTCCTCAAAGCTGTCACCCATGCCTCCACCGGCAGTAAAGCCAATCTTAGACATAGCGATCTTCTCAAGCTCAGCAGAACCAGGGATAACAACCAGGGTTTCGATGGGGGTCAGACCCAACAGAATGTCTTTGAGTTCATCAAACCTACTCGACTCCAGGGCAGGCTCCGTCTTCGGCAATGCCTGAGCAGAATACTTGGTATCCAGGTTTTTGCCGGTCTTGATCACACGGATAAAACGCCCCTTACCTCCCGGAGACAAGATATTACCGAACGTTTCTTCGTCATTAATCAGTTCACCAATAGCCTGAAAGAGAGTGGAAGCTAGACCAATGATCTGCGCTCCTTCATCCTCTTCGCCACGAACAATGCCACGCACCAGATACCGGCGACGAACGCTGATCTTATTAGCCTCATCGTTCATCCCACTTGTACGCATCTCTTTGACAACCTCACAGATGGGGCAATCTTCCTGCGCCCAATTGGTCTCATAGGGACACGTCACCGGGCGTCTGTCGTCCACGTTGTAGTGGTATCCAACAGGGAGGAACCAATTGTCAGGGTCATCTCCCTTAGCGGCAGGGAGGATACGAATATCAGTTTTACCATCAGGGAATTTAAAGAAAGGAAGGAAATTTTTAGTCGAACGTTCTCTATTTTTCCGAAGTGCTTCGGCCAGCTTGCTACCCATTTTTTTCTCCTTAGTTTACGTTTACGTTTATTTCGTTTACAAATACGGGAACACGAACGATTACTATTACGCTTTACTCAATATCAATCCTCCTCTGCGTTATCTGTCTTTGTAACCAGCTTACGCAACCGTGCTTGAATCTCTGACTTCTGAGCAGAACCAGCGGTAGCCAGAAGTACAGAACGACTCTCGAAGCCACGGGTCATCGCCTTCAATAAAGCGGCTTGTTTCTTGATTTCATGGTACTCCTCACGAAGCGTTCCAAGATCGGGGTCAGCGGTAATGACCGCCTTGATAACACCCTCTGTAACCTTGCCGTACTGAGCAGTGAGAGCATCGGTATCCCTGCGGAGTTCAAGCTCCCTCTCTGCAATACGCCCTTCCATACGTGCTCTGAAATCGTCAAGCTCTTGCTCTTTGAGGGCCAACAGAGAGTACCACCACGCCAACTGTCCTGGCTGTTCACCAAGCTCTTTGAACGTGTTCTCTACGTCAAAATTGAGTTGTTCATGGGTATCGTACTTAAGTGGGTTACCCGCTACGGACATTGTGATTCGCATAGAACCTCCAGATCAATATTGTATGTCGTGACGAACAGAATGTCAAGAAAAAAGAGGGGCCGAAGCCCCCCTAAAACCCTCCGTAACCAGATTAGTTAAGCGGGCAGTTCTCAATACGCTCATCACCATAGGTGTAATTAACACCAGGATGGGCGTCACTCAGTAGATCACCTACCAAATTGAAGGAATCGTTGCCGTTATTGTTGTAGCACTGTGGCTTTTGAACAACCTGTAACAGATTGGGGTACTCAGGTAGATCTTGACACTGACCGATATTAGCCCAAGGTGTCCAACCAAAGATGTCATAGAAGGAATCACTGGTCTTAAACCCGGTAGCCGCCCAAGAGTCTACATGGTTCTTCCAATACCCAGGAGAACACCATTCAGCTTCTTCCTCTTCTAAGCAACACTGTACCTCACCCCAACCTGATCTGACACATGGGACAGGTGTCCAAGTCGGAGTATTCGTGGGTGTATTGGTAGGCGTGTCAGTCGGAGTATTCGTCGGTGTGTTACTCGGCGTCTCCGTTGGAGTATTCGTCGGTGTATAGGTCCATGTTGGTGTATAAGTCCAAGTAGGAGTGTAGGTAAACGTCGGAGTAGGAGTCTTGGTAGGCGTTCCCGTCCGAGTACCCGTAGGCGTTGGAGTCGGCGTCTGAGTCCAGGTTGGGGTGTAAGTCCAAGTAGGAGTAAACGTCGGTGTCGAAGTACGAGTAGGTGTTCTAGTATAGTAAGGCGTAGGCGTACTGGTGTTACGCGGAGTACGAGTCGGCGTTGCAGACGGGACAGGAGTGGGAGTCGGACACGTATATGTCTCCCAATACCACGAGATCATAGGTTGAAGGTTAGCATTACCATCACCTGACCACGGAGCCTCTGCAATTGGATTAATCACGTAGATAGCAGCCAACCGCCAACAACCTGTGGTGATATTCTTAGTTAGACTCTGCGCCCGTGCTTGGTATGCTGCGTCTACGATGCTCTGAGCAACACAACCAAGGCCGATTTGTGGGTCATCAATCAAATGCCAAATTGCATTCTGGATATGATGGACAGTAACGTTCTGACCACAGAAGAACCCGGTGTCACGATACCGTTGCTGAATGATCCACTCGACCATATCCATGTTCTCGGGATGATCTACGATACCCTCAAGCTTATCCCAATCACTGATAACGTCGGCCTCGTACCAAAAACCACTTTGATTCTCAGCTTGCTTATCCAGGCAGAAAGCACTGTAGTTGTCCCAATTTAGGTGATTACTCTCTGTGTTCTTAGCCTGAAGCCGGAACAAGCCATCCACACCTGACAGCCACACGCGGAATTGAATATGCTCGGGTAGCGTGAGATTGGGGTTATAGATGGTCTTAGTATTAGTGTCGCACGATTCTTTCCATACATCAACCTTCGCAGCAAAATTACAGTAGGTTACAGACGAGCGAGGGACTGACATCGAATACGTTTCCTGATTCGAGACAGGCATTTCCTTTTGCCAGTAGCCCGGTTCGCTATTAGGGGGCGTTGAATACCACCCAAGATAGGCCCGTTGAATTTTCCACCCATCATATGCTGTGTACGCAGCCCGGAGGTTGTCACCTTCCCAATGGATAGTAACCTCACCAACGTCCGTTACACCATCATCGGCGTAGAGTACGAGCACGCACTCCTTCTCGCACTTACCAGAGGGGATAAGACGGTGCGGTCCCAGGGGTTTTTCGAGGTCGGCCCAAGCTACTAACGGGGTAGCGAGAACCAGCGCAAAGGCCATTGTTAAAAATCTCTTCATTGTGTCTCCTTACACTCCAGGCATTTGTAATCTGCGGCTCAAAACTCGCATTGCGAAGTGGAAATTAGCTCGTAACAACGGGCTTTCCCTCACACCAGTATAGTATCCGTAACCAACCCTGTCAATGAGTCTCATCAATTTACTTTTCAGCTTTCTCTGGTGGGTTCTCTTCTGGGCACGCGCCTGCCTCCGCTTATTCGCTTGGATACGCTTGGATGTGCCCTTCTTCTTCCCTGGCCTGCGAGTAATTTTGTGCATCAGTCCTCCATTTCTTCTAATTCTTCTAAACGATCAAGCTGCTCATAGATTTGGTCAAGACGGTCTTGGAGTTCCCAGAAGGTCTCGCTCTTACCATTCCTGAGAAGCTCGGTATCCATGCGTTCTTCAAGGTCAATCATCTTGTCATGTAGGTCTTGCGTCCGCACCATCACTCCTCCTTAAAAAATCTGCGGTACAAATTCGCTCCGCTATGTGTCAAAGTGTATATAACGCAAACCATTAAAGGCAGATCAACAAGCCAATCACCCGTCCAGCCCATCATTCCTCCCTTTCTGTCATGAGTTTACCAGCGAACATAGCAATGAGCCTGTCCACTGCGCCCTCGGCACCTGCGGAGCGGCCCTTCTCTGCCGCCTCTTCACAACCACCCGACTTGTTATCGTATCCTGAAGCCATGTCTGCCTTGGTTCTGATCCTCTGGAGGTGGTTCAACATACCTCGGTTGCGCCTATCCAGTTCTTCAAGATCTTTCTGAAGCTGTGCGTGCTCTCTTTTCAACTCTATGTGGTCTACTTTGAGTTGTTGATGAATATCCATACTGACCTTCTCTTCTTCTCTCACCTCTTCACGCAGAGCTATCACGAGTGTATTCAACGCATCATTTACAGGGTCTTCATACATCATGCCTCCTCACCCTCAACAAAGGGTTCTCCAGGGACGCTATGGAATTCCCAACCCATTGACTGAAGAACCTTGACATGCTCATTAAACGCTTCAAACGGGATAGCTACATACATACCTTCGGGCATTTCCTTTAGATTCTCAGGAAAGGGCCTGCCCTCTGTAATCTCAAATGGCCTCACGTAAAAATATCCACTACCCATTACACACACTCCTTTACACCAATGCCCAACTTTTCCCATGGGCAGCGTTCCATATTGTAGGATAACTTACATCATAACGCTTTGCCAATTCCATCAAAGAGATGCCACCAGGGGTGGAAACCTGCTTACGAATGAACATAACCTTCTGACTACTCAACTTTTTGGTGGCCGCTACTTGAAAGAAGTATTGTCCCTCAGTATGCCTCCAACGATCTTTGATATTTTCTGCCCTAGTACTCCAAACAAGGTTGTCTATATGGTTATTACTAGGGTCGCCATCTAAATGCCGGGACTCCTGCCCCTTTAAGCATTCCCCATAAAAAGCTTCCAACACCACCCTATGTACAAGATGCGATTTCAGTTGAGAATTAAAACAAAAACCAATGCGGAAATACCCCGCGTTATTGGCACTTAAAACCAACATCTTCCCTTTGAAGAACTGTTTACACCCATTTTTATTAACAACTTTCCGGTCCAATGATCGAACTCTGCCCCAAGAACTAACTTCATAGTAGCCCTCATAAGGAACGTAGCTTTTAGGAACGGGTCTCCATTCCTCTTTTTTACTCACAGATACTCCTTCACATCTATGTCACCTTCCATCACGGCCTCAAGTTTCAGTTCAGTCATGTCTCTGAAATTAGGCCCAATATCCACACCAATAGACAACGGAACCGGCACATTGTCAAGCAGCCACTCCAGCCCCGGAGGACGGATCATCATCGAGGATATCATCGGTAATACCACGTTTACCTCCTTGGGAGGCATGGAGAAGATGATCGAGTCATGTACAGTTCCTAGTATCTGAGTCTCACGGTTTGTGGTCTGAAGATACTCCCAGATCCGTGCCAGCCCATATAGTGTAATGTCAGCCGCCGCAGACTGAATCGGGGTGTTGATGCCAATCCTCTCCTCGCGCCCGTCGTCTGTGTCGTATCCGGAAATATTGATAATGCGCTTCCTCCCAAACAGGGTTTTGACAAATCCGGTTTCTCTCGCACTCTCTATCATCTCCTCTCGCCACTCGGCAAAATGTGGGAAGGTGGCAAAGTAATCAGCGATGAAAGCTATTCCTTCCTGCTCAGTTAGCCCACTCTGTCTAGTCAACTTGTTCAAGCCCATACCAAACATGAGACCAAACGTGAAAGTCTTGGCAGCCGACCGCATTTTCTTAGCTGCTGCGTGCCCAGGGTGAGACTTATCATCCAGAATAGCCGACAGCTCTTCGAAATTTTCCTTGAACACCTGCGATGCCACACGGGTATGGAAGTCACCACCCAACGTAAAGAACTCACCCATCTGCTCGTCTAAAGCGTACATACCTGCGACCCTGACCTCCACTTGGCTCTGGTCAGCTTCAATCAGGATATGGCCGGGGAGTGGGATGAAGGATCGACGCACATCAACCCCCGCGAGTCCTACTCCCTTGTCGTCCTTGTCTCGCTTCGGGATCTGCTGCATGTTCGGGTTCTTACAGCTAAGACGCCCTGTATGTGTCCCACCGGCTACCCCAGAGCCATCAATCACCTTCGCTAAGAAGTAACATGGATGAACTGCTCCCGTGATATCTGAGTAGTATTCAAGAAGGGGTTCCCCAAATGCGGATAAGAGCTTGGAAAAGTTACGGAGGACCAGGAGATCCTTGCAGAACTCGCTGCCCTCTTCGGCATAGTGTTCCAGTGACTCCCGGTCTGAACTCGGCTTATTCGTCGCCTTAGATCGCTTGAAGGGTTCCAAGGACAGCCCCTTGTCAATCTGTGGAGAGAACAAGAACTTCATAAGTTGCACCGAAGAATTTAGGTTAAACTCTGAAATCTTATGGTGTTTACAGTATGCGATAAAGTCAGAACTTGCTCGCAGCCTCTCTTCATACTCTTCGTGGATGCGTTGAGCGTTGTTTATAAAGACTTGTTGAGCAAAGGGGTCGAACGGGAAGCCTACGCTCTCAATGTCGATGAACGCATTCACCAAGACCCGTTGATAATCGCAAAGCCAGCGCATCGAACCGCCTTCTGCGTCAGAGCTAAAACCTATAATATCTCTCATTAGTTGGCCGCTTCTTCCTCCTGCCGAATCATCTCGTTCCTCTTCTCCATGACCTCAACCGGACCATCAAACAACCAACGCGCCAACGCCTCTGCGTCGTCCGAACCATCCTCATCATTAGTCAACTCGATCAGCTTGGCTTTTTCTTCATCCGTCAACAGCTTGTGCATGATGAACCTATTCGTGTCCATAGACTGTCTTGCGATATGGTCCTGCGCCTGCCCGACTACAGCGAAAGCCTGCATAAGAGCGACCAAGCCCTCCATCGTCAACCCAATCTTTACGCCAAGACGATAAATAGCATCACACAACACAATAATGAAAGCCAACCCTATATAGATGACCGACGCAACAGGGTCAGCATTTTCACCATACGCATACGCAATACCGGCAGCCAAATTCAAACCCGCAGCAAACAAAATAGTCAGCCGAAGCATCAAATCCCAATTCAGAAAACTCTCTTTTTTCATATTCTTGTCTCCTTTAGCACTGTTTGAGCCATATCGTACATAAGCAACCGAGTAACCACCACATCCAGACAACTGTACCGGATCAGGAGTTCTTGAGGAGCATCATACGTTCCATGCTCTTTGAAATAGTCTTCCATCTCCTTCTCGTAACCACCTAGATCACTGACTTGGTACGCGATCTCCTTCAGAGACATAGGAGCTTCCCCGTGAGCATTCGCCCAGAGGAGCATAGTATCCCAATATAATATCGGGGTTATTACTCCTATACGTCGGAGGCCCTTCAGATCGTATTTTCCATTGTGGGCAACAAGCTTAAAGTACCGTGGATGCAACAAGTTATTCAAAACGCCTGCTACCTTATCCCGCCACATAGGTGTACTATAGTAGAACTGCTCGGATTGTATAGGGACGATGTACACGGGTAAGTTTTTATTCGCCTCTCGGTCCTCCAAATCAATGATCCCAAACTGCAACGTGTATACTTTGTATCTACTAAAGGGCATATCCTTGTCTAGCCCAGATGCCTCGATGTCCAACCCCAGATATCCACCCGGATAGTCAGTAATAATACTACGGGCTACATCTTTAAGTTTTTTGAGCGAGTCTAATAGTACAAAGTCGAACCGATCTGCCTTGTCAGGAGTCCAGAATGGCTCTCCCTCTGAGTAGAGGACAGCTTTGGCACGTCGTAGGTCAGCCATCCACGCATCAAGCTTAGGGGGCGATGTAAGCACTGCAAAGGGGTGCTCAATAGGCATGACCTTTGTAGTATGCGTCACACCGTCATACCGAAACTCAGCCTCGAATACTTTCCCATGCGTTTTACTGATAGGGGAAGTATTATGGAGCAGCACCACCTGTGATGTTTTCCCCAGTGCGAGGATAAGCTCCGGTTTAAACCTCAATATCTCCTGGACCAGAAAATTATCCGTGCAAACCTGAGCGTCGGCTGTTTTGATCTTACCTTTCGGAAAGCATTTGCAAGCATAGGTAGCAAACACCACGCCGTCTGAACCAATAGGGATCTCCGCTTCCTCTAATGCTTGCTGGATGAGCAGTCCTCGTTGATCACTAAAAGCTCTCTTACCCTGCGCCTCCTCCTTGGAGGGGCCGTCGCCTACTACAAGTATTTTGGCTTTGTCTACGTTACCCGACCCGGAGATACAAGTGAATCCTTCGTTCACATGAAGGGGGCAGAGTTCACATTTTCGGTCGTAGAGATTACTCAGCAGTGCCATAGTTCAAGCCTATCACCCCGCTTAATCTTCGTCAAGCGGCGGAGCATCAGGGTCAACCACTTCCACATAGGCTGCCCAATCTTCAAGAAAACACTCATAGTTATCCTCATATTGAGCCTCTAAAGACGCCTGCACGAAGTTGGCAAGCTCCTCCCAATCATTGTAGAGCGCATCAGACAACGCTTCTGCAACCTTTTTGATTTGTTCAGGAGTCGGAGTTCTGTCCATGCTTTTCCTCCCATTCTTTCATCGTAGCCGGGGACACATGCCCAACACCCTGGCAGATATAGCACATGATAAGATGTTCGTAGCACTCACCGCCCTGGCTCATTGGTTTTTGGTCTTTTATAGTCACATGCCCGCCCGCGCAATGGGGGTTAGGACACGGCTCCCACTCCGGCAACAGGAAGTTCACATCACTCTCCTGTCTAAGAAGCTCTTTAGCCATCTCAAACTCGGTGAGCTGCCGAACGTGGTTCACAGACGTAACTCCAGAACACTCACCAAAACAAATTTCATGGTCAATTTGATTAAGAGTCAAGTCCTCAACTGGAAAATCACTCAACACTTCAACAGTAAAAGTAGTCTTATATAATTCTGCCATTTTCATCCACCTTTACGTTAATGGCCTTCTCGACCATAGGTTTAAGTTCACTGATAACATCCAGTATATCCTGGGGGGCTTCACCATCTACAGTTGCCCACTCTTGGTTTTCCAGTCGATCTAAAACGTCCCATATATCATGGAGAGCATCATTACAAACACGAAATAAAGTTGACTGTTTTCTCGCGGTAATCACTGGAATAGGCATCACTCCTCCGCATCCATCGGAGACTCGTCCTGAACGTCCACGTACTGAAACCCTGCTGTTGCTAACTGCTCAAAAATCTTCTCGCGCTTCTCCAGATAGGCTTTTTCATCCTCATCTGTCACGATAGGGTCATGCTCAATGAACGTTTGGGCCAAAACAGTCAGCATTGTGACAGCCATTACTTATTCTCCTTGATATAGACACGCGCACCCGTGTAGTATTCTCGCGTCACCTCAACATCAATATCTACCTTGTAGGTCAGACCATTCGGGGCCTCTACAAAGACTGTTAAGCTGTTGAAATCCTCGAACGGGTCGTCGGTATCTTCGTCCTCCCACCCTTTCTTCTCACACCACTCTTCCACTACCCAAGATACATGGTCCGGGCTATCCGGGGGTGTAAGAGAAGTATAATTATACGCATAACTCGGGTCATCAAGGTACTTTTTGTCAGTCCACAGACGATATTCAAAAGTATTCTTATCACTCGGAAACGCAGCTTGCATATTGTCTATCCTTTCCCTCGATCTTGAACAGTTTACGGAGCGTATGGCAAAGACCAGTATGAAGTCCATGCTTGCTCGTCGCACCAACGGTTAACTGGCACCAACAATCCTCATCATTACAGTCTTTCTCAGCCACACGATGAGCGCAGTCTTTCAAAATAAACATCTCATTCTCTGTTACGAAGGGCATCAGTCGTCCTTTGCCAGTGCTTCTTCCATTTTCTTCCTTTTCATATCATCAAAGTTAAGCACATCAGCCACTTTCTGCTGTTTAGGGTTATTCGCCGGTTTAGGCTTTGATTTAATTGAAGAAGAATTATCCAGCGGATAATTCTTCTTCTTCTCCGTCTTCTCTTTTGGAGGTGCTTGCGTCTTAAATTTAGGCACGCTCCCCCCCCGCTTCTTTCTATCTTGAATACCGTAATTAGCATTCTTTCCAGATTTGTAATTGATTTCCTCGATAGGCATGAACTCTTTCTTTTCAGAGTCCTTAAACACGCCCTGGATGCACGCCCAACGCAGTTTAGTAGGGAGAGTAACAGTTACCCCGTCGCCGCAGTCTACGGACACGCACGGACCATCCTCAGGGATAAACTCGTCCCAATGACCAGTAGCCCAATCCCATGCTTCTCCCCCGGCGTTCTTTACTGATTTGATCTCAGTTTCGGCGGGGTTCAGGTCTCCGCTGACCTTGAGGTGGACGCTGTACAGCTTATCTGCCTCGATATCATGGAATTCGCCCAGGTATTCGTTGAGCGTCTCTACAAAGAATTTCTTTTTAGCCATTAGACAAACGCCACATCAATGAGCATATCCTGTCCTGCATCTCGCAGTTCCTCTCGCAGCTTGGCTGCCCGCTCCTGTTGTTTCACCCATCGCTTCTGTTTTGCGGTGGGCTTTTTGGGGAACAAGTAGTAATCCGACTTCTTAGGCTTCGGAGGTGGCACAGCATCCTCGTTGACCTTCTGAAAGCCGATATAACCCGTTCTATCCAAGGTCTTTGGATTATGATCCACCCGCAAGAAGGGCATGTCCTTCTCTCCAAATCCCGATGCTTTCAATTGGTTGTTAAGAAGAACGATAAACTCTTCATAGGGCACACGATTCTGAAAAGTACGACACGACTGCGCTGCGTGCGCCATATGCCTGCCTGTGGTTGGCCCCCACTCATTCTCACGCATAACCTGATTGTAATCCTTAATCTTGAAGGCAATCAGGGTTGAGTAGCTGAACCAGAATGTACAACCCATGAAGGAAAACGACATAGAATGACAACCATAATTCCCATCATACCCACCGTATTGATTCACCCTAGGCATCAAGTATTTATGGAGCATCTTATCTGAGATGTTGAACACGCTCATAACCTTGCGGCCAAACGATTTTTTGCACCATTTCCAGTGTTTCATATGCCACCTCCTAGAAAAGGGTATCTATATCCATGAGGCTGATAGCCCCGTTATCCA
>Ga0307379_10004141_pt1 | contig 20830 bp, 14 predicted proteins | sample UN2MG_FD_202237 | JGI IMG/M metagenome (GOLD analysis project Ga0307379, IMG submission 202237) | Soil microbial communities from Risofladan, Vaasa, Finland - UN-2 | ecosystem: Environmental > Terrestrial > Soil > Coastal area > Acid sulfate soil | place: Finland: Risofladan, Vaasa | collected... | reverse complement strand
GCCCGGATGGAGACTCGCGGCGGCGCTCATCGCCGGCGCCGCGCTCATTATCGAGGAGAGGGTGCTGGCGTGGGGCCTGCGCACCGGCCGCGCGCCCACGCCCTTCGGCGGGCCTTTCGCATTCTTCACCTTGGGACACGCGGGGGCCACGGCGCTTGCCGGCGCGCTGCCCCTGCCGCTCGGGTGGTTGTTTTCGGCGCACGTCGTGATCCAGGCGTCGCTGCTCGGCGCCATGCTTTACGCCTCGCTGCTCGAGCCGTTCAATGTGGTTTGGAGGGAGGTGGAGGCCGAGGTTCCAGCGCGGCGGCATGAGGGAACGGATGAAAAAGCGGCGGAGCGCCTGGAGGGGACGGGCCGAGAGACCACTTTAAAAATTCTGCTCATCAGCGACCTGCACCTTGACCGCCGGGGCCTCCGGGAGGAGCGGGCGCTCAGGCTGGCGCGCGAGTATGGTCCGGACCTGGTGCTCTGGCCGGGCGACTTCACCAACCTTTCCTTCGTGGGCCATGAGGGGGCGTGCGGCGAGACGAGGGAGATCATAAGGGAGCTGTGCGCGCTGGCGCCGGTTTACGCGTCGCTGGGGACGCATGAGGTTGACCGGAAGGACTGGGTGGAGGAGCTGCTGCGGGGCACGGACGCGGTGCTGCTGGACCATGATATCGCCACGGTACGCATCAGGGGCGTGGAGCTTCACCTGATCGGCATCCCGTTCGTGGGGGGCGAGGAGAAGCGGGTGCAAAGCCTGGACCGGTTGCTGGCGCGGGCGGACGGCCGGCCGGTTATCCTGCTCCACCACTCGCCCGACATTTTCGTGCGGGCGGCCCAGAGGAACGTGTCGCTGCACGTGGCCGGCCACACCCACGGGGGGCAGATCAGCCTGCCGCTGTTGGGTCCGCTCTACACCAACTCACGCTACGGCAAGAAATACGCGTGGGGCACGCACCGGCTCGGGGACACGACGCTGGTGGTGAGCCGCGGCATCGGGATGGAGGGCGCGGGCGCGCCGCGGATGCGGTTCCTGTGCCCGCCGGAGGTGGTGGGCATTCGTTTAAAAATCAGCGGGTAACTTAAGGGGCGGGATCTTTCCACGCCAGGACGCCAGGTTCGGGATCGTCCGAATTATTTCAAGACTCTCTCCTTCATTTCTTGTTCCAGCGGCGCCCTGATGTACTGGACCCACATTTTAAGGCCTTCGGTTCTGAGGTGCTGGGTGTCGCGGAAGTGGATTTCGGGGACGGCGGAGGTGCAGTCAATCACGGGTACTCCCCTCTTCTCCAGGTCCGCGACGTAGGCCTGGCCGGCTTTCACCGTTTCCTCCCACGGCGCTCCTAGCTCCTCGATCAGCTCCCTGTTCTTAGGAGGGATGATGGCGATAAACGGAACGTCATTGGCCGCCATGAGCCCGGGCAGGAGCAGCAGGTAAGTGTAATTGATGCCCTGTTCGGACAAGACGAAGCGTTGCATGTTGCGGATGGCCTTGGTGTCGCGCTTCTTTCTTTTTTTGCCCAGGTCCTTCCAGTAGATGTTGTTGGTGTCTTGACACTCGACAAGGTAGCAACGCGAGCTGAGGCCGGAAAAGACCGCGGGGGGAAGCATGATATGGCGCAGCGCGCCGCCGTATCGGATATTAAGGAGGTCGTGAACGGTGGTGAATGAAAAATGCCTTTGCCAGCCAACCTCCGACTGGGAGTCCTTTATTACCCGCGCGTAGGCCCTGGCCTCGTCATCGGAGAAGAAGGGCCGGTCCATGAACGCCGTGTAGCGAGGCACCGCGTCCGAGAGCTCCTGTCCGGACAAGGCGGGGTTGGCCACGTAGATAACGAGGTCTGGCCTGAACTCGGCGAGCATGGCCTTGAGCAGGTAAAAGGCCGCGGCGCAGTTCATGCCCGGCATGCACAAGGCGTAAACCTGCACGTCGGACCCGGGAAAGTCGGAGGCCAGCACGCGGCCAAGCTCCTGGTGAAAGGCCACATGATCGGGCGTCTGCCAGACGATGGAATCGCCGACCACGACGATCCTGGTCCCCGCTTCAGTCCGGGCCAGGCCGCGCAGGTAGGCCTCGTTCATGGGCCGTTCGGCCAGGTCCTGGTGCAACGGCATGATCGCGGACGCCCTCCTGGTGACCTCGCGGTCAAGCCACAGGCCCTCCGATAGGGCCTCCACCCCATGCCTCACGGGGCCCAGGTGAAGGACCGCCTCGGTGAGAACGAGCAGGAGCGCCGCGATCCAGAAAGGACCCATGCCTCCGGTCCTGCTTAATGATTCCTTGCTGAGCTGAGCCATGCGTTTTGTCCGCCCCTGCTTTAGAAGAGTCTCCGGTAAATCGTGATCGCCCGGTCCAGGTCGAAAAAGAAAATGACCCAGCACAGCGCCGCGAAATGAAAGGTCACGGCAATGCCGGCCCACGTTCCCGCCCTCGCGAATGCGGGCCCGGAAAGGAAGCTTCTCTTGAGCGCGGTCCGCCACCAATCATTAACGATCAGGGCCGCTCCGTGGAGCGCTCCCCATAGCAGGTAGTGGGCCTCACCCCCGTGCCACAGGCCGCACGCCGCCATCACGGCCAGGTAGTTGAAATAATGCCTCCCCCTCCCCTTCCTCGACCCTCCCAGCGGGATGTAAACGTAGTCGCGCAGCCAATAGCCCAGCGAGATGTGCCACCGCCTCCAGAACTCGACCAGGTTGGGCGACAGGTAGGGCTGGTCGAAGTTTTCCATGATCTTGTATCCGAGCAGGGCCGCGGTGCCGATGGCGATGTCCGAGTAGCCCGCGAAGTTATAATAGATATAGGCCGCGAGCGCATAAACGGCCCCCCAGAGATGGAGGCGTGAATGCGCCGCCGGGTCCATCAATACCGGAAAACACAGCCCATGGGCCACATTGGCCAAGACCATGGTCTTGAACAACCCGAAGATGATGCGGCGCATGCCCTCCTTGAGCGCGTCCGCGTCGTCGAGACCAATGTTCTCCTTAAACCGCTCCGACCGCTCGATGGGTCCCGCGGCGAAGGTCGGAAAGAACATGAGGTAATGAAGGAACTTCAGCGGACCGAGTTTTTCCACCCGGCCCCGGTAGCGCTCGACCAGGTAATGGACCAGTCGGAACACATAATAGCTCATTCCCGCGGGGACAACGTATTTTTGCATAAAGAAGCGCGGGTCCCGCCCGAAGAGCTCGAGCGTGGCGTTGCCCGTGCGGTGAAACCAGATCGTGTATTTGTAAAACGCGAAATAGGCCAGCGCCAGGCCAAGCGCAAGAGCATACACCAGCTTTTTACGGGGTCCTTCCTCCCGGTCCATCCACCAGGAAAGGCCCCAGAAGGCGAGCAGCGCGGGAACCAGGCCGGAGGCGTAGTCAAAATCGTAAACGGCGACGTAGGCCAGTGAGCCGGCGAGGACAAACATCCAGCGGAACCGGGGGGGGAGCAAGCGATGGACGATAGCGAACAGCGCCAGGACCAGGAGGTATGGGAGCACGGGCAAAATCACCGGCGGCCTCCACCATCGCCGTCAGAAGGCGACATAAATAAAGGTGGGGACCGACTTGGCAAAAACAAAAAAGAGCACCGCGAGCGTCATGGCATAAAAAATCATACCCCACAGAATGTCACGCCACGTCAAGCCCATGAACTTGCTGATAAGCTTTTTCACGCTCGAGCTCTCTCCACGATCGTCATTCCGGATTGGGGCGGGGCCATTACTTGCCCGGCCCGAAATTTTTCTGGTCGGTCATTTTGAACCTGTCCACGTCGTATCCCTGTTCCGTGAGCCGCTGCTTGATTCCGGCCAGGACGTCGGCCGGAAGCTCGGACGCACGGCCCAGGATCCATCCGTACCGGCGCGACGGATGGCCCACCACAGCGTACTCATAATCCGGCCCCAGGTCAATGATCCAATAATCGCCGGCCAGGAAGCTCAGGCGGAGCCAGGGAATGAACGACACCTTGAGCTTGGCGTTGGTCGCGGCGTCATCCACCCACGCCCTGCCCCTGGCCTGCTTCAAGGTTCCGTCCGCCTGGCAGCACTGGTTCAATACCTCCACCGTGCCGTCGGGGAGCGCGGTGTAAGTGGCGGTGGTCCCGCCCGCGCAGTCCTTCTGGAAGGGCGCGGTAATAGTGGCGATCTCGTACCACTTGCCCATGTAGCGCGCCAGGTCAACGCGCTCCACCGTAATGAGCGGCCTCTGCTCCGCTGGCTCATCCTTTCCACCGGAGCCGGCGGCGCCGGCGCCTGACGCCAGAGCGATAAATACCAGAAACATGCCTGCGACGATCATCCGGCTCAATATCATTTTCATGATCAGACTTCCTCGCTTTTTTTCCCGATGTTTATTGACTGAATTCTAGCGGTGCGGTAATCTTGACGAAATCTTAGCACGGTCCGGGCCGCCGAAAAAATACGGGCCAGGCCCGGAAGCAAGGAGCATGGAAATGAATAAAGCGCGGAAATATCTGATGGCGGCGATGGTAACAGCGGCCATACTGGGCCTCTCGACGACGGCGCGCTCGGCCGGGCCGTGGGATGAGCCGCTCGAGAACATTTACTGGGGCGACCTTCACGTGCACACCAATTTTTCGCTCGACGCCTGGATCATGCTGCTTCCGCCGGGCCGGTACGCGGCGGAGGCCGGGAGCTACGCTCTCCACTGCGCCAAGCTGGATTTCTACTCGGTGACCGACCACGCCGAGGTCCTGACCCGCGGCGATTACTGGACCGAGTCCATCCGCGCCGCCCAATACTACAACACCTTTGCCGCGGACCACCTCGCGGCCGACGGCGACCCCGCGATCGTGGCGTTTCCCGGGTGGGAGTGGACGCAGCAGACGCCGTGGGGCCATAAGAACGTGATCCTGAAATACGACGACCCCGCGAAGCTGCCGCCGAGCCCGATCCGCTGCGTGAAAGGCTTTTTCGGGTTCCGGCCGCAGGATTTATTCGCGAGCCGCGACCTCACCTTTCTGGCGCCTGATCCGCAACGCTTGTATGCCCTGCTCGAAAAATACTGCACCCAGGCCGGCACCGGGTGCCAGGCCACGGTCATCCCCCACGGCAACGCCTGGGGCCAATTCACCATGCACACCGACTGGGACGGGCAGATGAACCCGCAACATCACGACCCTGACCTCCAGCGCCTGATCGAGATCTACTCCAAGCACGGCAACTCCGAGGAGTACCGCGCGTTCCCGCCCGACTACCGCTACTACCGGGGCGGCAAGGAAGTGGCGGCCGCGGAGTGCGGCGATGGCGGCTGCGACAAGGTCTGCTCGGAGCCGACCGCGAGCTATGAGCCGTGCTGTTGGCGGGCGGGCGAGATCGTGCGGCAGCGCTGCGCGGACCCGGACTCGGCCTTTTGCCGGGAGCAGATCGAGCTTGCCAAGAAGACCGCCGAGCCCTTCGCGGACGTGCCTCCCTCAATGCGGGGCGAGATCAAGCCCGAAAACCGGATGAAGCCGGGCAAGATCGAGTACTGGGAGTGGGGAGTGTGCGGCCAGTGCAAGGACTGCTACCAGCCGGCATACGACTACAACCCGCTGGGCTCGGTGCAGAAGGCCCTGGTCACCGCTTTCTTTGACGGGCAGGGCAAGCCGACCTATTACCGGTTCGGGTTCCTGGGCTCCACCGACACGCACGCGGCGCGGTCCGGCTCCGTGATGGAAGACAAGCAGGGAACGGAGCTGGTCATGGCCAAGGGCGGCGCCTTCCTCTATGACCTCGCCCGCGCCACCAAGGCCTCGGTCGCCGGCATGAACTCTTCGATCCCCATGTACGGCTACGAGCGCATCGCCAACTACCTGAACCCGGGCGGTCTCGTGGCCATCGCCGCGCCGCGCCGCGACCGCGACGCGTTGTGGCGGGCGCTGATGGACCGCCACGTTTACGGGACCTCCGGCGCGCGCATCGGCCTGTGGGTCCGGGCCGAGGTCACGGTGAACGGAGCGGAAAAGATCGTGGAGATGGGCGACATCACCACGTCCTCGCAAAACCCGGTGTTTCACCTCAAGGCCAACGGCGCGTTCCGGGAGGACGGGACCTGCCGCTATGACGAGCACCCGGAAATCCAGGCGGCCATGTCGCTGCCGCAGTTCCAGGACATCTGCTTCAGCCAGTGCTACGAGCCTCTGGACCAGCGCACGCCCATCAACAGGATCGAGGTGGTCAAGGTCCGCCAGCCGCTTACCATTGACGAATCCAAAATGGCCGACCTGAAGTGGTCGCCGGAAAATCCCGACGGCCTGATCATAGACCCGTACGCGACGTTCGAGTTCCACGAGGGCCAAGTCGAGTGGACCTGGACCGACCCGGTCTTCGAGCGCGAGGCCCGCGGCCGGAGCGTGGCCTATTACTTCCGCGTGATCCAGGAGCCGACCGAGGGCTATAACTGCAACCCCACCGCCCGCCTCGAGGCCGGCAAGACCTGCGACAACGGCGAGCCCGGGCCCAAGGATGTTGGCAGAAAAGCCAACCCGCAGGACGGCGCCGCGGCCGTGGCCCGCGACCAGCTCGGCGACGCATGTTACTCCGACCGCGACGACCAGTCGTCCTGGTGCCAGGAACGCGCCTGGAGCTCGCCGGTGTACGTGGTCAAGGAATAGCCGCCGCGCCAAATTCACCAGCCTTGCCGGCCCCGGCGGGGCCGCGGATAGTAGCCCAGCCATTCATCGCTGGGACATTGGGATGCCATCATTTCTCAAGTCCCGGAGGGACGGTCGAGATTCCCGGTCGTCCCTGCCGGGACTTAATTGTTTATTTGACCAACGGTTCCCAGGAATAAATTCCCGGGCTACTCTCGAAATGTCCCTCCGGGACCAAAATCCTCGGAATTCGGAAAACTTGACTGCAATCGAGTCATGCGATAATTTTTTAACGGGATCGTTGCAATATTTTTGAATCACACGGTAATCGGGCGGGGAGGATGAAGATGGCTAAGAAGGCGGTGAAGGTATTGATCCTGGTTGCGTCCCTTATCGTTCCGCTGGGCGCGGGCGCGGTTGATCCTTGGGCCGAGCCGCTGGAGAACATTTACTGGGGCGATTTGCACGTGCACACGTCGTACTCGGTGGACGCGTTTATCGGCGGCATGTCGCCGGGGCGGTACGCTGACGAGGCCGGGATGTACGCGGCGTATTGCTCGCGGCTCGACTTCTACTCGGTGACCGACCACGCCGAGATGCTGACCGACACCAACTACTGGCCCGAGAGCATCCGCGCGGCGCAGCATTTCAGCGACTTGGGCGCGCAAAACCTTGACGAGAACGGCGATCCGTCCATCGTGGCCTTTCCCGGCTGGGAATGGACCCGCTCCGCGGTTTACGGCCATAAGAACGTGATCCTGAAGGACGACGATCCGGCACGGCTGCCCCCGACACCCATCCGTTTCACCCCGGGAGTGGAAGGCTTCCCCGCGCTCCTCAATAAAATGAAATTCTACTCCGAGCGCGGCGGCGCGCTTTCCCTGAAGGGGCTGCTCACGGTCCCCACTGGTTTCATTTACGGCTATCGCATGGGCAGCAGGAAGGACCTGGAGTTCGTGGCCCCCACGCCGCGCGACCTCTTCGACAAGCTCCGCAAGTACTGCACCCAGAACGGCAGCGGGTGCGAGGCCCTGGTCATACCCCACGGAAACGCCTGGGGCATGGCCCCGGCCATGAACACGGACTGGGACATCCAGCTCAATCCGCAGGACCACGATCCCGCGATCCAGCGCCTGATCGAGACCTATTCCAAGCACGGCAACTCCGAGGAGTACAGCTACTTCCCGCCGCAATGGCATTATTTCCAGGGCGGCGCCGAGGCCAGCGCTGAGCAGTGCACCCAGCAAGTTGAGCCGGGCAAGATCATGTCCTATGCGCAGAAGTTCCAGGGAGCGGACAATACCCTGACCGAGCTCAAGCCCGGGTGCACCCGCCAGTGCTCCGAGCCCACGTCCTCTTTTACCCCCTGCTGCTGGCGGGCCGGAGAGATCGTGCGCGAGCGCTGCATCGCCCCGGACTCCGAGTTCTGTTGCCATCAGATCGAGCTCGCCCGCGCCGCGTTAAAGCCGTTTCCCGAGGGCCTTACCCTGGAACAGAAAAACCAGCTCAAGCCCGAGTTCCGCGCGAAGCCGGACCAGACGGTGTCCACCGACTGGGGCGACTGCAACCAGTGCCGCGACTGCTGGCAGCCCGCGGTCAATTACCGCAACAACGGCAGCGTGCAGAAGGCCCTGGCCAACGCCTATTTCGACGAGAACGGCAAGCCGTTGTATTACCGCTTCGGCTTCATCGCGTCCACCGACACTCACTCGGCGTGGCCCGGATCGGTCAAGGAGAACAAGCGCATGATCGAGCCCGCCACCGGCATGGTCGCGCGCACCAACCAGTACTTCAGCGACGAGTACCCGGGCTGGGAGCGCGTGGACAACTTCCTGAACCCGGGCGGACTCGCCGCCATCCTCGCGCCCCGCCGCCGCCGCGACGACCTCTGGAACAGCCTGGAAGACCGCAACGTTTATTCTACCTCCGGCGCCCGCATCCAGGTCTGGGCCCGCGCCAGCATCGGAGACAAGGTGGTGAGGATGGGCTCGGAGACGCTCTCGTCCAAGAACCCGACCTTCTTCATCAAGGCCAACGGCGCGTTCGTGGAGGACGACACCTGCCCCTACGACGATGAGCCGATCATCTCGCGGCACTTCAGCAAAAAGGAGTTCGCGCGCGTGTGCATGAGCCAGTGCTATCGCATCACGGACGAGCGCACCAGGATCGCGCGGATCGAGGTGGTCAAGGTGCTCCAGCCGCTGAACCGGGAGGAGGCCAAGATGGCCAACCTCGAACGCTCGGCGGAAAATCCTCGGGGCCTCATCATGGACCCTTACGACACGGCCCAGCTCGGAGACGAGCAGATCGAGTGGTCGTGGACCGACCCGGAGTTCGTGAACGAGCCGCCGGGAAGGAGCGTGGCCTATTATTTCCGCGTCATCCAGGCGCCGACCCCCGGCTATAACTGCCGCCCCATCGCTCTCCTCGAAAGCGGCAAGACCTGTAACCTCCACGACCCGCCCGACGCCAGGATCGAGGCCCAGACCAACCCGCAGAACGGCGCCCAACCAAAGCCGCTCCTCGACATCCCGGACCCGTGCTACTCGGTCAAGTCACTGCCGCAGAGCTATTGCCAGGAGCGGGCCTGGACCTCGCCCTTCTACGTGATCCGGAAATGAAGCACGAGCAGCTCCTCATGCCGCGAGGCGGCGCCCAGAAATCATGAATATTTTTCAAGACAGGATTAACAGGATTTACCGGATAAGAAAAAAACAAGAGTCGTATCCCAAAAATCCTGTTAATCCTGTTAATCCTGTCTCCAAATTTTCTGCGCCGAGGGGAAATTTAGCCGGCCGCGTTGCGCCGTGGCTCGGGCTCGCGGGATCCGTGGCCCTGGTCGCCGCCCTTTTTCTCTCCCCCGGCGCGAAAATGAGCGCGGAGCAGGAGGAGCCCGCGGTCAAGGTCTCGCGAGCGCAGGTGCAGGGCGCGGTGGACGCGGCGCTGGCGGAGGACCCGTCGCTGCGCGACCACCTGGACACGCTTAAAGCACAGATGCACCAGGGCGCCGTGGCCCAGTCCCTGTTCGTGGCCGAGGCCTTCAGCCAGGGACTCGCCGCCAATGACTACATCGTTCGCAACCGCCTGGTCGAGCTCCAGGCCATGGCGCTCTACGAAAAGGCCGACGCCCTCGTCACTCCCGAAGCGGTGAAGCTTTACTTCGAGAAGAACCGCGAGCGCTACCGGTCGCTGCCCCGCCGGCAATGCCTCCAGATCTTCGTGCCGGTCACCAACCTGGTCGGCGACACCGCGGCCAGGGCGCGGCTCGAAAGCATTTTCAACGAGGGCCGCGACCGCCTCGAGCCGGCCGGGGTTACGCAAGACGGCCTTCAAAAACTCTACGGGCCCACCATGGCGGCCACGATTTTCAAGCTGCCGAAGGGCGAGTGGAGCGCCGCCATGCGCTCGGGCGTGGGCTGGCACTACGTCAAGGTGCTGCAGGAGGACCCGGGAAGGCTGCTCGATCTTGACGAGGCCAGGAACCAGGCGACCGAGGACTACCGCCGCGAGCTGCGTAATCAGGCCTACCAGGAAGAGCTCAGCCGGCTCCGCGCCAGGTACCAGGTGGAGGAAGAGGAGTGAGCCGCGTCCGGCTTTTGCTCGCGCTCCCGGCCCTGTGCTTGCTTCTCCTACCGGGCCCGGCCTCGGCGCACCACATCAGCATGAGCTTTTCGCAATGGGAGCTGAAAAAGGATTCGGCATCGGTGGTGTTCCGGCTCCCGCTCGCCGACGCGGTGTGGATCATGGACCCGGACCTGGTGCGGGTCCAGGAAGCCTCCATCCAGTTGAAGGGGCCGGTGGACGCGGCCATCCGTGATCTCCTGCGCGCGTTCCTTATCAGCGCCATCCCGAAACAGGTCAGCGTGCGGGGATGTGAATTCGACCCGGACATGCGGGTCACCATCGAAGAGACCTCGGTCCAGGTCAATGCCAGCATGCGCTGCGTCGCCGGTTACCAGGACCATCTCCAGATCGAGGACCATTTTTTGGTGGACAAGAACCGCCTGCACACGAGCCTCGCCAGCATCGAGTTCCCCGGCCGCGTGCAGCAGTGCCTGTTCCGCTACGGCCAGTTCAAGTGCGGCGCAACCGCGGTCACGACCGAAGCCGCTCCGGCGTGGCAGGCCCGGGTGGCGCCGTGGTGGGACTACCTGGCAATCCTCGCGGTCATCGTGATCCTCGCGCCGACCGGCCGCTCCGCGGCTTATGCCCTCACCCTGCTCGTTCTCGGCCACGCGCTCGCGCCCATCGCGCTGCTCGCGGGCCTGCCCGTGCCCGCCACCGCCGCGTCGTTCCCGGCGCTGGCCGGGGTGCCCGTGCTCGCCGGAGTGTACATGGCCGGCAGGACGCGCGCGTCTTCCGCGTCAGTATGGCTCATCCTGGGCGGGGCCGTCGCCATGATCCTCGCATGGTCCGGGTTTTTGCGCTTGACGCCGCTGATGGCCGCGGCCATGTTCCTGATCGGAGCGAGCACATTGGTCGCGGCGGGAGCACAAGCGCCGGAAGCTGACGACAGCGGCCGCCCGGCCGAGAGCGTGCTCTATATATTGGCGCTGTGCTTCGGCATGATCGCCGGCTTTATCCTGCTCCGCCGGATGCCGCACCTCTCCGTCCCGTCCGTCGCCATGATCCTCGCCGCGCCGGCCGCCGTGGCCCTGGCCCTGCCGCTCCGGCTCGCGGTCCGGAGATGGAACGCGCAGACATGGGCCGGCCTCTTCCTGATCGCCGCGGGCCTCATCGTCTTCGCGCTCCGGAACGTCAACCTGCCGTTCTCCACGTTCCGCTACGAGAACGCGCGCGAGCTTCTGCGCAACGTCGTGCAGAACCCGGAAATGAGCGGCGCCTTCCTCGTCCTCTCCCTGGTCCTCGCCCTGGTCATCGGCGGCCTGCACGCGCTAACGCCCGGCCACGGCAAGACCATCGTCGCGGCCTACCTGGTCGGAACGCGCGGCCGCACCCTCGACGCAATCATCCTGGGCTGCATCGTCACACTCACTCACACCTCCAGCGTCATCATCCTGGCCGTCCTCGCCCTCTTCGCCTCCCGCTACATCCTGCCCGACCAGCTCGTGCCCTGGCTCTCCGCCGGCTCCGGCGCCCTCATCCTCGCCCTCGGCGTCTGGCTCTTCCAGCAGAGGCTACGCAATTACCTCCGCTTCGGCACCGTGGCCCCGGTCCCGGAGTTCCATGGCGCCGACCATGACCATGACGATCACCACCATGATCATGAGCACCACCACGATCATGACCATGACCACGATCATGATCACGGCCATCACCATGAACACGATGACCACATCCATGATCATCATCACCACCATGAGAGCGGCGGTCCGCGCCGGATCACCCACTCCCACGGCGGGCTCTCCCATACCCATTACCTGCCCGCCGCCGGCGTGAGCCTCGCCAGCTTAGTCGCCCTCGGCGTCACCGGCGGCATCGTCCCCTGCCCCGACGCGCTCGCCGTCCTGCTCATCGCCGTGTCTTTAAACCGCATCGCGCTCGGACTCTTCGTCATCATCGCCTTCAGCCTGGGGCTCGCCGCCGTGCTCATCGCCATCGGCATCTTGATAGTCAAGGCCCGGCCCATCATGGACCGCTTCACCGGGCAGGGACGCTTCACCGCGCTCTGGCTCCCGCTCCTCTCCGCCCTCCTGGTCACCGTCCTCGGCGCCGCCATGCTCTGGAAAGCGCTCGGGGCATTCATCTGAAGTATTGATTTCGCACCGAGACACAGAGAACACAGAGTTAATGTTTAAATAATTTTTTCTCTGTGTTCTCTGTGTCTCGGTGCGAAATCAGCCGCCTCTATTGTTGCTAAACGGAAAAAATCGAGGATAATAACATCCATAAACGAGTTGATGCCGGGCTGTCGAAGAACGGACCCGGCGCTGTTAAAGGGATTCCTCGATCCGGCCTCCGTAAGACCTTCCCGGAAATTCCCTGAAATTCATTCATATCGTGCTCCCGCCCGCGCGGAGGCGCACTAAGGAATGGTTCGTCATGAAACTCGGTATCACCGGACTTGCCGGCGCCGGCAAGTCCACGGTCTTCGAGGCGATGTATGCTAACGGCGGCGGCGCGCGGGTCGGCGACCGCATCGGCGTGGTCAACGTGCCCGACCCCAGGGTGGACGTGTTGAGCGGTATGTATCATCCGAAGAAGACCACCTACGCCAAGGTCGAGTACCTGCTCCCCGCCAGGAACAACGGCCAGGAAAAAAACGACGGGGAAGGCCTGCTCCGCCCGGTCCGCAATTGCGACGCGCTCATTAACGTGGTCAAGAACTTCGGCGGCAACGGATTCCCCGCGCCGACACCGCTCCATGACCTCGCCAAGATGGAGCGCGAGATGATCTTCGCCGATTTCATGCTGGTCGAAAAACGCCTCGAGCGCATCGGAGAGGACAAGAAGCGCGGCAAGAACATTGACCCCGAAGATGCCCGGCTCCTCAAGGCCTGCCTCGACGTCCTCGAAAAGAACGCCCCGCTGCGGCGGACCCTGGAGCTGGCGTCGGCCAGGGAGCTACGCGGCTACCAGCTCCTTACCGCCAAGCCCATGCTCGTGCTCTTCAACAACAGCGACGAGGACGATGCGCTGCCCGAGTTGGACGGCCGCCTCGCCGGGGTGGAGGGCATGGTGATCCGGGGCCGGATCGAGCGCGAGCTGGCCGAGATGGATCAAGAGGAAGCGGCCGAGTTTTTAAAGGAATTCGGCATCGCGGCGCGCGCCATGGACCGCGTGATCCTGCGGTCATACGCTCTGCTGGGCCTCATCTCGTTTTTCACGGTGGGGGAGGACGAGGTCAGGGCGTGGACCATTCATCAGGACACGGACGCGGTGGACACGGCCGAGGAGATCCACTCCGACATCAAGAAAGGGTTCATCCGGGCGGAGGTCGTCTCTTATACTGACCTCATCGCGGCCGGCTCGCATCAGGAGGCCAGGAAAAAAGGCACGGTCCGGCTGGAGGGCAAGACCTACAAGGTCCAGGACGGCGACATCATCAACTTCCGCTTCAACATCTAACCGCCGCCGCCCCGACTTGCACGTCCCGCTCATGCTGTAATATCTTAAGCGGCGGGATTCGCGGACCACGGGTCCGGCCCGAAAAATCCAGGGAGGGACCATCATGCGGCTGAAGGCCTGGCTCTTTTCACTCCTGTTCATCGTGGCGGCGATGGCGCCGGCGGCGGCCGGCGCGGGCAAGCTGCCCAATATCATCATCCTCTCGGTGGACGCGCTTCGGGCGGACCACACTTCTTATTACGGGTATCCGCGCCGGACCACTCCCAACATTGACCAGGTGGCGGCGCGGGGCACGGTGTTCATGGACGCCACGTCGCTGATCCCGCTCACCTGCCCCTCCTTCTCCACCGTGTTCACGTCGCTGCCCACCTGGGAGAACGGAGTGAACAGAAACGGCATCCCGCTCGGGCCGGAGTTCGAGACCCTGCCCGCCATGCTCCGCGCGCGGGGCTATACCACCGCCGCGTTCGTGGGCTGCTCTCCGCTCTATCATACCCGCTCCGGCTTCAAGCCCGGATTTTCCTATTACAGCGACGGCGGACTCGGCCTGCTCCTTGAGCTCGACGCCAAAATCCTGACCCGCCGCGCCCAGAAGCTCCTGGAGAAAGGCCTGCCGGAGCCGTTCTTCCTCTGGCTCCACTACCCTGACCCGCACCAGCCGCACTGGCCCATATCCGGCCACAGCTTCAGAAAGGCCCCGCCCGCCGGCCCCCGGCGCAACCGGGTGGAGGACTATTACGACAGCGAGGCCGCCTACGCCGACCATTGGCTCGGCGTGCTCCTCGACGACCTCCGGCAAAGGGGCTTGCTCGACAACACGCTGCTCATCATCACCGCCGACCATGGCGAGAACGTGGGCGGCGAAAAAAAATTCATCGGCCACGGCCGCAAACTCTATCAGACCATCCTCAACGTCCCCTTGATCGTGGCCGGGCCGGGCATACCTCAGGGCCGGAAAATTTCCGACCCGGTCGAGCTCCTCGACCTCTCGCCCACCATCTTGGCCTACCTCGGCCTTGAGCCCGGTGCGAGAATGGAGGGCCGCGAGCTGATCTCGGCCATCAAGCAGGCGAGCCCCCTTCAGCCCGTGCCCTTCCACTTCGAGAGCTACGGGCTCATGGTCCTGGACCTGCCCGGCCTGAAAAGCCTCGGCCAGAAAAGCCCGCCCGTGGTCATCGGCATGAGGGCCGGCGATTATAAAATCATCTACACCTTTAAGAAGGATTCCTGGGAGCTGTACAACCTGAAGAATGACCCGCAGGAGGAGCGCAACCTTTTTGACCCCGCTGATCCGGGGTTCCGGGAGCTGGCCGGACAACTGGTGGAATTCTACGAAAAGCGCGGCCGGCCCGGCCCGCAAATTCCTGAACCTTGAGATCAACGAGCGGGCCCTGATGGGCCGCGCAACCCCCTCTGCGCCCGGCGGCCAGGCTGATAATCACGGCCTGCCGCGGGCATTCCCATGTTGTGATGGCCGCTATTTCATGCTATAAAATATGATGGATGTTCGATCAAAACATAGCCATTCTTAAGGTCCAGGCATAAGCACATTCCCGTACCGGACATGAATTCCGAGACGTTCCCATGGCAGAAGAAGGACGCGCGATGAAGTATTGGCGGACACCGCTCGACCTGGACACGATCCGGGTGAGCAAGGGCAGAGTGATTATCGTGGAGGAGCGCTGCAAGGGCTGCGAGTTCTGCATCGAGTACTGTCCGCGCGGCGTGCTCGGCATGTCCAAGCTCTTCAACGTCAAGGGCTACCATTACCCTGAGATCCTCGATGAGTCGCGCTGCGTGAACTGCCATTTCTGCGAGGCCCTGTGCCCGGAGTTCGCGATCTATTCCATCGAGGTGAAAGAGGCATCGTAGCCTTTTTAAAATTTTGCTGTCCAATGTATTTCCCCGAAGGGGAACGATGTGAGTAGCCGGGAGGTGAAACCCCCGGAAAAGCGCGCGACACCAGACCCTGAAGGGGTCGCACCTTGCCGCTGCTTTTAATTCAACCCCTTCAGGGTTGATAGCCCGGTGGGCGATTTCCCGTAGGTTGCACCTACGGCTACTCATGTTCCCACCCCTTGCGGGGTAATGCTGATCTTGTCAGGAGGATTGACGTGGCTCGCGAGGCGGTGATGAGCGGGACATATTTCATGAACGGCGACGAGGCCTGCTCGGAAGGGGCGTTGGCGGCGGGCTGCCGTTTTTTCGCGGGGTACCCGATCACGCCGGCCACTGAGATCGCGGAGCGGATGTCCAGCCGGCTGCCCGAGGTCGGCGGGATCTACATCCAGATGGAGGACGAGATGGCCTCGATGGCCGCCATCCTGGGCGCTTCCTGGGGCGGGGTCAAGGCCATGACCAGCACCTCCGGCCCCGGCTTCTCCCTGATGATGGAAAACATCGGGCTCGGGCTGTGCACCGAGACGCCGTGCGTGGTCGTGAACGTGCAGCGGGCCGGGCCCAGCACCGGCTTGCCTACCCTGGTCGCGCAGGGCGACATGATGCAGGCAAGATGGGGCTCGCACGGCCACTACGAGATCATCGCCCTCTGCCCGTCCTCCCCCCAGGAGATGTTCGACTTCACGGTGCGGGCCTTTAACCTCTCCGAGACCTACCGCCTTCCCGTCCTGGTCATGGCCGACGAGGTGGTGGGCCACATGAACGAGCGCGTGGTGATCCCGGCCGAGGACAAGATCGAGCGCATCGAGCGGACGCGGCCCACGTCGCCGCCGGAAAAATATCTGCCCTATCATCCCGGCCCCGGCGGGGTCGCGCCCATGGCGTGCTTCGGCGACGGCCACCGCGTTCACGTCACCGGTCTCACTCACGACGAGCGCGGCTATCCGGTCATGGACGCGGCCACCCAGGAACAAATGGTCGGACGGATCACGCAAAAGGTCAGCCAGAACGCCGGCAAGATCGCGAGCTGCGAGATGGCGGACATGGATGACGCGGAGGTCGCGGTGGTGGCCTACGGCATCTCCGCCCGCTCCGCCCGCCGCGCCGTGTGCGACGCCCGCGACCAGGGCATCAAGGCCGGGCTCGTCAAGCTCAACACCGTGTGGCCCTTCCCGGAAGACTTGATCCGCGACCTGGCCGGCAACGTGCGCGCCATGATCATGCCCGAGATCAACCTGGGCCAGATGGTCCTCGAACTCGAGCGGTGCGCCGCCGGCAAGTGCCCGGTCCGGCTGGTCGCCCACGCCGGAGGATCCATCATCCGGCCCGCGGCCGTGCTCGAAGCCATCGAGGCCGCGCTCAAGGAGGCCAGATGAGCGGTAAGAAAACGAAAAATATTCCCCCGCATCCGCAGGACGGGCTGCTGCGCACCGACCGCATCCCCCATATCTGGTGCTCCGGCTGCGGCATCGGCACCGTGTTCTCCAGCGTGATCGCCGCGATCCAGAAAACGGGCCTGCCGCTCGACGACGTGGCCATGGTCTCCGGCATCGGCTGCACCGGCCGCATGGCCGGCTACATCAAGCTCGACTCGTACCACACCACCCACGGCCGCGCCATCCCCTTTGCCACCGGCTTGAAGCTCGCCCGGCCGCAAGGCACGGTCATCGTGGCCTCCGGCGACGGCGACCTGCTTGCCATCGGCGGCAACCACTTCATCCATGCCGCGCGCCGCAACCTGGACCTCACCGTCATCTGCGTCAACAACCTGAACTACGGCATGACCGGCGGACAGAACGCGCCCAGCACTCCGTTCGGCGCCAAGACCACCACCACCGCGCTGGGCAACCCCGAAGAGCCGTTCAACTTCTGCGACCTGGCCGCGGCCTGCGGGTCCGTGTTCGTGGCCCGCTGGACCTCGCTCCACATCCGCCGGCTCGTGGACTCCATCGTCAAGGGCACGAAAAAGCGCGGCTTCAGCTTCATCGAGGTCCTGGCGCCGTGCCCCACATCCTTCGGCCGCCGCAACAAGATGCGCAACCCGCTGGACATGGTCAGGTTCTACCACGAACGCTCCGTGATCCGTAACAACATCAACCCGCGGGAGGCCGTGCTGGACTTCAGCAAGAACATCGTGGTCGGCGAGTTCGTGGACATCGAGCGCCCGACCTGGCTCGACAACTATCAGCTCATCAACCGGCGCGAGCTGGGCGAATGGCCCGACCTGTATCAGAAGGCCGCGCCGCCCGGCCGCAAGGCCGCGGGGTGAACCCATGCCCAAGGCAGTCGAGCGGGAAATTCTTATCACCGGCTTCGGAGGCCAGGGCATTGTCCTGGCCGGAAACATCATGGGCGCCGCCGCCACCCTCCACGACCTTAAGCACGCCACCATGACCCAGTCCTACGGCCCGGAGGCCCGCGGCGGCTCGTGCTCGTCGCAGGTCGTGATCAGCGACCACGAGATCCTCTTTCCCTACGTGGAACATCCACAGGTGCTCATCTGCATGAGCCAGGAGGGGTTCACCAAGAACATTGCGTCGCTCATGCCCGGCGGCACCCTGATCTGGGACACCGACCTGGTCAAGACCGCGGAGCTGGACCCGGGATGGACCGCCTACAACGTCCCGGCCACCCGCTTCGCCGAGGAACTGGGAAACAAGATGATGGCCAACATCGTCATGCTCGGCCTCTTCTCCGCCGTCTGCAACGCGGTCAGCGCCGACTCTCTGCGCCAGGCCGTGATCGAGTCAGTGCCGCCCAAGACCAGGGAGAAGAACGGCCAGGCCTTTGACCGCGGCCGCGAGTACGGCGAGGAAATCCTGAAGAGCCGCGCCAAGCAGGACCGCGTCCGGGGGCAGTAGTGGCCCGCGCCAAGACATCGTCCGGGCCGAAAAAGGCCGTGCTGCTGGCCGGCTCCGGATACGGTGCGCTCAAGGTGGCGGAGGACCTGGTCCAGTCCGGCATCCCCGTGGTCTGGGTCACCCGCGCCCCGCACTTCCTGGAGCTGCCCGCCACCATCGAAAGAGGCGAGGACTGGCCCGACGACTTGAACTACCAGTTCCGGCCGCTCTACCTCCGGGTCACCCGCCACCCGCTGGTCACTCCGCTCACCCGCGCCCGCATCCAGTCGCTCACGCGGGTGAAGGACGGCTTCCGCGCGGTCATCGTCCAGGACCCGCACTTCATTGACTATGACCTGTGCACCGGCTGCGGCAAGTGCATGGAGGTCTGCCCGCTCAACGAATCCGACCACCCTCCCCTCTCCCGCAGCCCGGCCTATTGCCCGTCGCGCGCGCTCGAGCTCGACAAGCGCCGGCTCAGCGCCTGCCGCACCTCCTGCCCGCTCGGCTTGAACGTGCAGGCCTACATGGCCCTGGTCGCGGCCTCCCGCTTCGACGAGGCCCTGGCGGTGATCAAGGAGGACAACCCGCTGCCGGGCATCTGCGGCCGCGTCTGCCATCACCCGTGCGAGGAGTCGTGCCGCCGCTCCGAGCTGGACCAGCCCCTGGCCATCCGCGGCATCAAGCGCTTCCTGGCCGACTGGGAGGCCATGCGGGAGACGCCGCGCTTCCAGATGCCGGAGCGGGAGATGAGGCCGGAACGCGTGGCCGTGATCGGCTCCGGCCCGGCGGGCTTGACCGCCGCCCATTTCCTGAACAAGGCCGGGTTCCCGGTCACGGTGTTCGAGGCGCTACCCGAGGCCGGCGGCATGCTGCGGGCCGGGATCAACGCCTTCCGCCTGCCGCGCAAGGTGCTGGACGCGGAAGTCCGGGCCATTGCCGAAGCCGGCGTCGAGATCATCGTGAACCATAGGGCCGGGTCGGTGGAGGAGTTGTTCAAGCAAGGCTTCCGGGCCGTGCTCCTGGCCGCCGGAGCGCATTGCGACCTCAAGCTCAACATCCCGGGCGAGGACCTGAACGGCGTGGTCCACTGCGTCGAGTTCCTCTCCGGCGTCAACCTGCACGGGACCGGCGAGGTGGGCGCGCGCGCCGTGGTCATCGGCGCGGGCAACTCCGCCATGGACGCGGCCCGCACCGCGCTCCGGCTCGGCGCCGAAGAGGTGACGCTGCTCGGGGTGGAGCAGGAGAACGAGATGCCCGCGCATCCGCGGGAGGTGCGCGAGGCCGGGGATGAGGGCGTGAACTTCATCCTGGGCGTCGCGCCGGTGGTATTTGCCGGCGAGGAAGGCCGCGTAGAGCGCATCGAGTACCGGCCCGCCCGCTGGGAGCCGTCCGCCTCCGGAGGGCCGCGCCTCGTGATCGAGCAATGCAATTCATCGGTGATCGAGGCCGACACCGTGATCGTGGCCATCGGCCAGAGGCCGGACCTGGCCCCGTGCGGCATGGACCAGGAGATCGCCACCGGGCGCGGCGGCCGCGTGACGGTGGATGAAAATTCCGCGGCCTCCCGAGAAGGCGTATTCGCGGCGGGCGACGTGATCACCGGCCCCTCCACCGTGGTCGCGGCCATGGCCTCGGGCAGAAAGGCCGCTTGCCGCGTGATCGAGTATCTGACCGGCGAGCCGGCGCCCTTCCCCGATCTTTCCATCGAGACCCGCGGAGTGGGCGACTACCTGGAAATCTCGGAGGACACGCCGCGGCAATGGCGGCCGGAGATGGCCGAGCGCCAGCCCAGGATCCGCCGCCGCGACTTCGACGAGGTGGACTTCGGGTTCAGCGTGGAGCAGGCCAAGGCCGAGGCCCGGCGCTGCCTCCAGTGCGGGGCCTGCTGCGAGTGCCGAGTCTGCGAGACCGAATGCCGGGAGATCGGAGCGATCAACCATTTCCGGCGGGAGACCACGACCGAGGTCATGGGCCCGGCGGTGATCGTCGCCGACGAGAGCGAGATGCCCGCGGGGTCGCCCGACGGCGGGGATATCTTCAAGGTCGCCGAGTTCAAGCAGAATCTGATGAACGTGATGGTCTCGGGCAGCGCCGCCGCCGGCATGGCCATGGTGAAAGGCGCGCGGCTGCGCCGGCCCGCGGTCCCCTCGCCCGCGGACGACGACGCCATCGCCCCGGACGGGGAGGACCGGCTCGGCGTGTTCATCTGCACCTGCAACGGCACCATGGCCTCTCCCGCCGCGCTCGAGCGCATCAAGGGAATCGCCTCGGCCGTGCCGCAGGTCGCGCACGCCGAGCTGATCTTTTCCGCCTGCCATCCGCGCGGCGCCGACCTCATCGCCGCCGCCGTGAAGAAGCAGCGCTTCTCCCGCGTCATTCTGGCCTCCTGCGTGTGCTGCCCGCTCGAGTTCCAGTGCATCTCGTGCAACGACCAGCGCACCCGCGCGCGCATCCACCTCTTCGAGCGCCACGGCCTGCCCCGCTCCAGCTT
>Ga0307379_10004135_pt1 | contig 20838 bp, 16 predicted proteins | sample UN2MG_FD_202237 | JGI IMG/M metagenome (GOLD analysis project Ga0307379, IMG submission 202237) | Soil microbial communities from Risofladan, Vaasa, Finland - UN-2 | ecosystem: Environmental > Terrestrial > Soil > Coastal area > Acid sulfate soil | place: Finland: Risofladan, Vaasa | collected... | reverse complement strand
GCTATGAACTTTGTGGTTAAGACATTCATATAGCTGTTTCGGGTGAGTATATTGGAGAAGTAAATAGGATGTTTGTGGTAGGCACTGCTGGCCATATAGACCATGGCAAATCAGTTTTGGTGCATGCATTGACGGGGATAGACCCTGACCGGCTTCGTGAGGAAAAAGAGCGTGGCATGACTATCGACCTTGGTTTTGCCTGGCTAAAGTTGCCCAGTGGACGTGAAGTTGGGGTTGTTGATGTTCCTGGGCATGAGCGTTTTATTAAGAATATGCTGGCTGGGGTAGGTGGAATCGACCTGGCTCTGCTTATTGTTGCTGCTGACGAGGGGATAATGCCTCAGACCAGAGAGCATTTAGCCATACTTGACTTACTTGGAATACGAAGAGGGATTGTGGTTATCACGAAGACGGATATGGTGGATGAGGAGTTGCTGGGCCTGGTCAAACTGGAGACGGAGGAGCTAATAAAGTCGACCATTCTATCTGAGGCTCCCATCATTTCTGTGTCGGCAGTGACCGGGGAAGGATTGCCTGGTTTGATTTCCGCTATCGACCAGATTTTAATGTCTGCTGAGCCAAGGAAGGATATTGGCAGACCCAGGCTTCTAATAGACCGTGCTTTCACTATAGCTGGTTCTGGCACTGTGGTTACTGGAACGTTGATCGGTGGCTCGCTATCAGCAGGACAAGATGTAGAAATAGTTCCACCAGGGCTGAAGGCCAGGCTGCGGGGATTACAAACCCATAAGGCCCGCATTGATACTGCCAGTCCGGGCAGCCGGGTGGCAGCTAACTTAGTGGGAGTCGCTACCTCTCAATTGGAGCGTGGTAATATACTTACCCGGCCGGGGTGGTTAATACCTACAACGAGGATAGATGCGAGGCTTCGTATGCTCGTGGACGTGAAGCATCCGCTGCGCCATGGCGCTATGGTTAGTTTCTTTGTTGGTGCTGCTGAAGTTATGGCTAAAGTCCATCTGTTAGAAAAGGAGGAACTCAATCCTGGAGATATTGCCTGGGCTCAGTTTGCCCTGGCTAGGCCAGTGGCTGTAGTTAAGGGTGACCATTTCATTATCCGTTCGCCGATGGATACATTGGGCGGTGGTGATATTGTCAGTTCTCAGGCCCCGCGCCATAGGCGGTTCCGGCCGGATATCATTCAGGGTCTAGAGGCAAAAGGAGAGGGCACGGTAGAAGAATGCATAATTGCTACGTTAGAAATGAGCCAGCCGTTGGAGATGGAGTCTCTCCTGGTCCAGTGTAATCTACCTTCTGATGAGGCCAGGAGGGTGCTGGATAAGCTTCTTCAACAAAAGAGGGTGGTGGTAGTAGGGTATGGGGATGACCGTCCTCTTTTCACCAGCTCTGGCTGGGGACGCTTGGCCGAGAAAGCAGAGGCTGTAGTAGGAGAATATCATCGAAGGTTTCCCACCAGGTCTGGCATGCCCAAAGGGGAACTGAGCAGCAGGTTGAGGCTGGCACCACATTCTGCAGCCTTAAGAAAACTTTTTGATGATGGCATTCTGGCCGAAGAAGGAGTGATGGTTCGTCTTCCTTCTTATCAAATTCGACTTACTAAAGACCAGCAGGCAAAAATTGATGCCTTTCTTCGTGCTCTGAACCAAAATCCCTATTCTCCGTCTGATGAGGTGGTGCTTGAACCCGACCTGCTCAGTTTACTCATTGAGCAGCACAAAGTAGTGAAGGTAGGCGATGGTGTGGTCTTTTCCTCGTCTGCCTATAGTGAAATGGTAGATAAAGTTGTTGCCTGTGCAAGAGCACAGGGTAGTGTGACTCTTGCTCAGGTGCGGGACATGTTGGGAACCAGCCGAAAGTATGCCAAGGCACTTCTTGAATATATGGATGAGAAGAAACTCACACGCCGTGTCGGTGATGAGCGAGTCCTCAGGTAACTAATCTAGTTTTAAAATGGCGGGAGCGTATGGGAGTCGAACCCACCGAAGGCACTTTTAATGCCTCCCGACGGATTTGAAGTCCGCGAAGCCCACCGGGACCTAAACGCCCCCTCGTTTGTATCTTAGCGCATGCCAAAAATAACATGCAAGTATGCGCCGATAGTTATCATTATAGACACATGATTTGCCTGTTGCAAAGAAGTGTGAGGTGCCTCAAAGGTGGCTATGAATCAGCCGGTGTTTTTATTTAGCGGCAAGAAGCACAAGGTGGTGAACGAGTACAATTCCTTGTAAAGCATCTAATTTTTGGAGTATTATTGGGAACGTATAACAGTTACACTAAGGAGGTAATCCAGTGATGGAACTACAAAAAGTTAACGAAGCCTTAAACAACTACATTCGCCCTCAGACCTTTCCAGTAGCTGTTAAGATGGTTAGTTCGGCAGATGAAGTTCCGCAGAAGGCCAGGATGCCGAAGCGGGACTTGGGGGTGACTATGCCGGTATGTCAGGGTATAGCTTTAGCTCGGCGTTTGGGATGGCTTATGGCAATGGGCGAGGCGGATATGCTTTGCCCGCTCGGTGCGCTCACGTTAGGTCTGGTTTCGGCGAAAGAGAAATTTCTGGATGGCAGCTTTAATGTACCTTTTTGGGTGGAAAGTCAGGAAGTAAGAGCCAAAATGAACCAAAGCCTGCCGCGGCTTGAGTACGGAAGACATAGTCATGTTGTACTAGCGCCTCTTCATCGAGCTGGGTTTGAGCCCCAGGTCATCATAGTCTATGGTAATCCAGCCCAAATATCGAGATTAATACAGAGTGCTGTGTCTGCGACCGGCGAGCCTGTCGTTTCCAGCAGCGGGGGCGGTTTCGCCTGCGGTGCAGAGATTACTGTACCGATACTCACCGACCAGTGCCAGTTTACTGTCGTTGGTGGCGGTGACCGAGCGATTGCCCAAACACAGGACCATGAAGTGGCCTTCTCTGTACCTGCAAGCAAGGTGGAGGCACTGGTTCGGGGACTTGAAGCAACCCATAAGGCTGGCATGAGATACCCGACGACTTCCTTCCTTATGTATCAGGCACAGTTCCCGCCGGTCTTCGGTGAGCTTATGGACTACTTGCGGCAGAGTGACTAAGCTAGAACCAGCAAGCAAAAAAGTGCTATAGTTTTGCCACTTATGGATTCTGAAGTTAAGATTATTGCGTCAGGTACTGTTACCTCTCCTCAGGGCTTTCTAGCCGGAGCAGTTCAATCTGGTATAAAGAATAAAAGGGAGCTCGATTTAGCTGTCCTCTATTCTGAGGAGCCTTGTGCGGCTGCGGGTGCCTTTACTACGAATGCAATTAAAGCAGCTCCGATACTTCTTTCGCGGAGACATCTGCAAAACAGGAATGCTCAAGCAATCGTGGTGAATTCAGGCTGTGCCAATGTTTGCACTGGCGATTCAGGTATAGCTGATGCTGAGGAGATGGCAATTTTAGTAGCTGGGAAGCTAGGGATATCGCCGGGGGATACCCTGGTTGCCGGTACTGGCGTGATTGGGGTATCGTTGCCTATGGAGCGGATTCGTGACGGTATCCGTAAGATTACTCTTACCAGGGAGGGAGGGCACGAGCTGGCTAGGGCAATGCTGACTACTGATACTTTTGCCAAAGAGATAGCTGTATTTGTTGAAGCCAAACCAAGCGGATTTACCATTGGTGGAGTGGCTAAAGGGGCAGGGATGATTCACCCGGATATGGCTACAATGCTTTGTTTCCTGACTACTGATGCGGCTGTAGATGTTGATTTTCTGCAAGTGGCATTGCAAAAAGCGGTGGATGCTTCTTTCAATATGATTACTGTTGATGGCGATACCAGCCCCAGCGACATGGTAGTGCTTTTGGCTAATGGCCTGGCTCAGACCGAAACCATAAATGACCGCAATGGTAAAGTGTTTCAGGAGGCTTTAGCTGAGGTTTGCCTTTACTTGGCTAAATGTGTCGCCCGAGACGGCGAGGGTGCCACTAAACTCATAGAGGTTGCTGTAGAAAGTGCTCTTACTGAAGCTGAAGCCCGTTTGGCGGCTCGTACCATAGCTGGCTCTCCGCTGGTTAAGTCAGCTATACATGGTAACGACCCTAACTGGGGGCGCATTGTGGCAGCGCTTGGTCGTAGTGGGGCAAAGATAGCTGAGACGAAATTAGATGTGTATTTGAATAATGTTTGTGTTATGAAGCAAGGCTGCCCCTTGCCTTTCGACGAGCAGAGGGTAAGTGCTAGTTTAGGCGACAAGGAAGTGTTTCTGAGGCTGGTTCTTAATCTTGGTACAAGTAGGGCTACTGCCTGGGGATGCGACCTGTCTGAGGAATATGTTACCATTAATAGCACTTATACAACTTAGTCATTGATGAGAAGCATGATAACGAATGAAGACCCTGGTTATTAAAATTGGTGGCAGCACTTTGGGCAAGAATGATACTACTATTGAGGATTTGGTCATGCTCCAGAAAAGGGGCATGCCGATGGTGGTAATTCATGGCGGTGGTCAAGCAGTGTCTGATTGGCTCGCTCGGTTAGGTATCTCTACGGGCTTCGTCCGGGGGTTAAGGATTACTGATTTAGAGACATTGAGGGTAGTTACAGCTGTCCTGGCCGGTTTGGTTAATAAGGAGTTGGTATCAGCTATCTGGCACTTGGGAGGCAAGGCTGTTGGTCTGAGCGGTGCTGACGGTGGGTTAATTCAGGCGACTGAAAAAACGCTTGAATTGGGATATACCGGAGAGGAATTGAAAATTGATACTACTTTGTTGGAGATATTAATAAAGGCAAGCTATATACCCGTGGTAGCACCGGTAAGCCTTGGTTCATCAGAAGGAATAGATCAAAATATAAACTTGCTTAATGTTAATGGTGATACTGCTGCTGGCGAAATTGCTGCAGTCTTGAATGCAGAAAGGCTCATTTTTTTAACCGATGTTCCAGGGCTTTATGACAGCTCGAAGAAATTGATTCGCAAGCTAAGTCCTTATGATGCTCAAAGGCTGATAACTTCTGGGGCAGCCTCGGGTGGCATGGAGGCTAAGATTAAGGCTTGTCTAAGAGCTCTGGCTACAGTACCAGCGGCTCGAATTATCGATGGCAGGGTGTCTCATGCCTTGCTCAATGAAATTGAGGGTAAGGGAGAGGGAACAACAATTGGGTAGCAGGATGGAGAAATGGCAGAAACTTGAACGTAAGCTGTTCATGCAAACAGTTGAACGGTTACCGGTAACGCTGGTTCGTGGTCAGGGAGCCCGAGCTTGGGATACTGATGACAGAGGTTACCTTGATTTTGTTGGTGGTTGGGCGGTGAATAGTTTAGGGCATTGTCATCCGGTGGTGGTCGAGGCATTGATGGAGCAAGCCCAGACTCTGATTCAGGCCTCGAATCAATTTTATACTATTCCGCAAATACAATTAGCTGAAGTGTTAGTCGATAAAAGTTGCCTTGACAGGGTCTTCTTTTGCAATAGTGGTGCTGAGGCTAATGAGGGAGCAGTAAAGTTAGCCCGTAGATATGGCAAAATTCATCTTGGCGGAGCTCATGAGATTATCACTACCCACAGCTCTTTTCATGGGCGAACCTTGGCTATGGTGGCGGCTACAGGGCAGGACAAGCTTCAGGAACCTTATATTCCTCTTCCGGGTGGCTTTGTCAATGTTGACTACAATAATGCTGAGGCAATTAAAGGGGCGACTACCACCCGAACTTGTGCTGTAATGGTGGAGCCTATTCAGGGTGAAGGTGGAGTCAATGTGCCAGGCGATGGATATCTTAAGGAGATACGGGCTTGGTGTGATGCGAAGGGCATTCTTTTGGTTCTTGACGAGGTTCAGACTGGTATTGGTCGAACTGGAACGCTGTTTGCTTACGAACAATTCGGTGTTGAGCCAGATATAATGACTCTAGCTAAAGGGTTGGGTAGCGGTGTGCCTATTGGAGCCTTTTTGGCTAAAGAACGAGCCTCAGTTTTTGTTCCTGGTGAGCATGGCAGCACTTTTGGTGGTAATCCCTTGGTTTGTGCTGCCAGCGTGGCTGCTTTGAAATTCATCATTGATAATGATATCCCTGGAAAGGTTATGCAGGTGGGGCAATATTTTGTGGACGGGTTGGAAAAGTTGAAGGCAAGGTTCGATTTCATTACTGAGGTAAGAGGTCGCGGACTGTTATTAGCCCTAGGCTTTACTAGTGATATAGCTGGAGAGGTAATGCTAGCTTGCTTAAAAGAGGGCCTGTTGGTTAACTGTGTAAAGCCTGATGCTTTGCGGTTCATACCGCCACTTATTATAACAGAGAGAGATGTTGACGAGGCACTGGATACTTTGGAAACGGTTTTCAGAAGGAGGTTGTAATGGCGGGTAAAGTAATATTGGCTTACAGTGGAGGTTTAGATACTTCAGTAGCCATAAAGTGGTTAGCGGACAAGTATAATATGGAGGTTATTGCTTTTGCTGTGGATATAGGCGGTGTTAGCAATCTTCCTGCCATCCTGCAAAAGGCACTGAAGATAGGAGCTGTCAAATCACTAACGCTTGATGCCAAAAAGCTTTTTATTGACTCCTTTGTCTTTCCAGCTCTTCAAGTTAATGCCCTGTATGAAGGTCAGTATCCTTTAGCTACAGCACTTGGTCGCCCTCTGATAGCTAAGCTACTGGTGGATACAGCCAGAAGTGAGGGGGCTATTGCGGTGGCCCATGGCGCTACTGGTAAAGGTAATGACCAGGTTCGTTTTGATGTGAGTATCACTGCGCTAGCTCCAGAGCTCAAGATTGTAGCACCAGCACGAGAATGGGATATGACCCGGGAAGAGACAATTGCCTATGCTGAAAAGCATGGCATTCCTGTGCCTATTACAGCTGCTAGTCCCTATTCCATAGATGAGAATCTTTGGGGGAGGAGCATAGAGTGTGGGGTTCTGGAAGACCCATGGATTGAACCTCCAGAGGATGCTTTTGAATGGACTAAATCTCCGGTAGCAGCTCCTGATGAGCCCGGGTATGTAGAGATTGGTTTTGAAAAAGGAATCCCGATTAGCCTTGATGATGAGCGGCTGGATGGCGTTGCTCTTGTTCAGCAAATTAATAGACTAGCTGGTAAGCATGGTGTAGGTAGAATTGACCACATAGAGAGCAGATTGGTGGGGATAAAATCGAGGGAAATTTATGAAGCTCCAGCGGCTACAGTGTTGATTAAGGCTCATCAAGCATTAGAAGCTATGACTTTGTCTCGGCATCAACTCCGCTTCAGTGAGAAAGTAGCTAGTGAGTATGCTGATATTATCTATAATGGTCTATGGTTTACCGCATTGCGCCGAGACTTAGCTGCCTATGTGGCGAGCTCTCAAAAGTATGTTACTGGAATAGTAAAAGTCAAACTCTTTAAAGGGAATTGTTCGATAGTCGGTAGAAAATCCCCCACTTCTCTCTATGATTATAGCTTGGCTACCTATGATAAAGGTGATGCTTTCGACCAAAGCGCCTCCCCTGGTTTCATTCACATTTGGGGATTACCGGCAAAGGTTCAGACACAAGTGCAGGGCTGCGAGAATTAGGTATGAATGAGAACATGCTGAAAGGTAAGCTTGATGCCTAGAAGATGCTGACTATACAGTTATTTCGTCAGCTCTCTGGAGATGAAGTTGAAAATCAATTTGCGAGCTGGTAGGTTGAGGGATTATAGCTATGAGTGATAAAGGACAAGGGCGACTGCGTAGCCGATTTCAAAAGGAAGTCGACAAATCAGTAGGGCAATATGTTGCCTCTATTCCTTTTGATTGGCGGTTGTATCGGCAGGATATTGGTGGGAGTATTGCTCATGCTCAAATGTTGGCTAAACAGGGCATAATATCAGAAGAGGATGCAGGCCTTATTACGTCAGGACTCGTCTCTATTCGCGATGAGATTGAACAAGGAAAATTCGATTTTAACGTTGAGCTTGATGACATTCATATGAATATTGAAAATCGGCTATTTGAGAAAATAGGTAAGGTCGCTGGCAAATTACATACTGCTCGTTCCAGAAATGACCAAATAGCTTTGGACTTGCGGCTCTTTAGCAAGGAAGCGATTTCGGAGACTGTTAGCAAGCTAAGGATTTTTCAACAGGCACTGTTGGATGTTGCTGAGGCTAACAAAGAGGTTATTATGCCAGGATATACTCATCTCCAGCAAGCTCAGCCAATCCTTTTTGCACATCATCTTCTGGCTTACTTTGAAATGTTCCAACGAGATATAGGAAGAATTCAAGATTGTTTAAAGCGTGTTGATGTCTTGCCTCTAGGTAGCGGAGCCTTAGCTGGAGTAACTTATCCAGTTGACCGTGATTTCGTAGCTCAGAAATTAGATTTCGGTGAGGTAAGCACAAATAGCCTTGATGCTGTTTCTGACCGGGACTTTGTGATTGAATATGAAGCTGCGGCTGCTATAACTATGATGCACCTGTCACGGTTGGCAGAAGAAATAGCGTTGTGGTCTTCAACTGAGTTTGGTTTTATAGAAATTGATGAAGCTTATGCTACCAGCAGCAGCATTATGCCTCAGAAAAAAAATCCGGATGTGGCAGAGCTAACCAGGGGTAAGACAGGGAGAGTCTATGGCAATCTCATTAGTTTTTTAACTGTGATGAAAGGCTTACCACTGGCTTATAACCGAGATATGCAAGAGGACAAGGAAGGGCTTTTTGATACTGTAGATACAGTCCTTTCTAGTTTAGAAGTGTTTGCTGGTCTAATAAAGACAATGAGAGTCAATGCTGCGCGAATGAACAATGCTACAAGAGATAGCTATATCTTGGCCACTGACATGGCTGATTACTTGGTGAAAAAAGGATTGCCTTTCCGTCAAGCACATAACGTTGTAGGCAAACTGGTGAAATATGCTATCAGTAAAAGTAAGGGCTTTGAGGAGCTAAGCCTGGACGAATATCATAGTTTCTCGCCTCTTTTTGCAAAGGATGTATATACCATTACTGTGGAAGCCTCAGTTACAGCTCGGAATGTCATTGGTGGCACTGCTCCTGAGCGAGTGATAGCAGCTTTAGCGCAGGCCAGGAAGCTTATCGGAGTAGAGAATGAAAAATAGACGGATTAAACTAGCACCGTCGATTCTTTCTGCTGATTTCAGTTGCCTTGGTGAGCAAGTTGCTAAGGTAACCAGAGCTGGGGCTGATTACATCCACGTTGATGTCATGGACGGACACTTTGTGCCTAATATCACTATTGGTGCACCGGTGGTGGCATCTCTCCGTTCTTGGACTAGCTTGCCATTAGATGTGCACTTGATGATTGAGCGACCAGAGGCTCATATTTCGCAATTTGCTGAGGCGGGAGCTAACATTATCACAGTTCACGTTGAGGCCTGCCAGCATCTCCACCGTTTGATTGAGACAATAAAAAGCTTAGGGGTCAAAGCAGGAGTGGCATTGAATCCAGCAACTCCCCTGAATTCATTAGATGAGGTTCTTCCTCTACTTGACTTGGTGCTGATTATGACCGTCAACCCTGGTTTCGGTGGACAAGCCTTCATTGAAAATATGGTGGATAAGATAGCTCGGCTGCGAAAAATACTAGATGATAAGAGAATCAAGGCAGAACTGGAGGTTGATGGTGGTATTACCACTGGTATAGCTCCGAAGGTAGTTCAAGCTGGAGCCGAGGTTCTAGTTACCGGAGCTGCGATTTTCAATTCTAAACAAGATGCTGGGGGAGCATTACGTGAGATGAGGAGGGCGCTTGATTTAGCGGGCTAGCTTATGTTGAGTACGCAGACATCGGGTACACAGATTAAGCCGTTTCGGTTTACCATCAATAATAATCGTAGCTGGCTGGATATTAGGCAACCAGCTTCGCTTAGTATGCTGCTTTGAGTGGCTCACCTGATTGCCAAAGTGGATTGCTTTCCCACAGAAGTCACATTTTCTGGCCAAATTGTCAACTCCTTTTCTACAGATTAAACTTGACAAGGATAATAGAATAATACCATAATTCCCGAATTAAGCAAAGGAGCGAGAATGAAACGAATTGTTTCCTGCAACGGTCAGGAATTCAGAGATATGATTGCTACTGGCAGCAGTTGGCTGGAGAAAAGTGTTCCAGATATCAATGCTATAAATGTTTTCCCTGTGCCTGATGGTGATACCGGGAACAATATGTTTCTCACCATGCGCTCGACCATTGAAGAAGCTGACCGAGCTTCGGGCCACAGTGTCTCAGCAATAGCTAAAGCGATGGCCCAAGGTGCTTTGATGGGTGCTCGGGGCAATTCAGGGGTCATTTTGTCTCAATTTTTCCGTGGCTTAGCTAAAGGATTTGATGGGAGAGAAACTATCACCGGGAGCGATTGGGCAATAGCATTGGCTGAAGCATCAAGCGCTGCCTATAAGGGGTTATCCCACCCGGTGGAGGGAACTATGCTGACAGTGGTTCGGGATGCATCTACGGCGGCTGAAGCAGCTGCGCAAGCTAACCCTGAGGACTTGATTGGTGTAGCGGAGGCTGCGGTTGAGGCAGCTAAGGTTTCAGTAGCTAGGACTCCTCTTTTATTACCTGTGTTACGTGAGGCTGGGGTGGTAGATGCTGGTGGGCAGGGTATATATGTGTTCTTGGAAGGAGCCCTTAGTTACTTGAAAGGGGAAGTGGAGGAGATACAATACCGGAAACCACAGATGGTTACTGCTGACTTACCTTTGAGTTCTAAAGCAGCTGAACTTGTAGCTGAGCCAGGGGAGCCCTATGGTTATTGTACCAATTTCTTGCTGGAAGGCCAGAAACTTAATCCAGACAAAATAAGAAACAAGTTAGAAGAGAAGGGACAGTCTCTTGTTGTCGTTGGTGATGAAGCTACTGTTAGGGTTCATATCCATACTTATGATCCTGGAAGTATCATACGTTATGCTACTTCCTTAGGCACTTTGCATCAGCTGCAGATTCAGAATATGGATGACCAGCATGTAAGTTTTGTTGAGATGCAGCAAAAAAGGCTGCCGGCCTCAGAAATCGCTGTCGTAGCTGTAGCCTCTGGAAACGGGGTGAATGAGGTTCTCCGTAGTCTGGGTGCAGCAGCAGTAGTCCCAGGTGGACAAACAATGAACCCTAGCGTTCAGGAGATAGTTGACATAGTGGAATCGGTGCCGTCAAAGAAAGTCATTCTGTTGCCCAATAATAAGAATATCATCCTCACTGCTTCTCAGGCCCAATCGCTAACATCTAAAGAGTTAGCTGTGTTACCGACCAGAACTCTGCCCCAGGGGGTAGCTGCTCTCATCGCTTTTAATTATGAAGGAGGCATGGAAGAAAACGTTCAGGCTATGAAGGAAGCTGTAGCTGGGGTAAAAACCGTGGAAATTACCAAGGCAGTGCGTAGTACTCAGATAAAAGGCTTAAAGATAAAGAAAGGACAATCTATTGGCATTGTCGATGATGAAGAGCTAGTAGCGGCTGGTGATAGCATAACTGAAGTTCTCTTTGAGGCTCTTGGTAAAACAGACATCGAATCAGCAGAGATAGTGACTTTATATTATGGTGCAGATGTTGAGGCAGTTCAGGCAGAGCAGATAGTTCAGGAAATTTGCGATAAGTACCCTGAAAAGCAGGTAGAGATGGTGTCTGGTGGTCAACCGCATTATAGCTATATAATTTCACTGGAGTGATAACGTTGGAGTTTTTTTATGGTCAAGGTTGTAACTGATAGTGGTTCTGATCTCCCTCCTCAACTTGCTCAGGAGCTAGGGATTAATGTAGTGCCTTTGAATCTTCACTTCGACATTGAGACCTATCGAGATAATGTTGACATAGACACCGAGGAATTTTATCGAAGGCTGGCAGGCGATAAAGTTTTTCCGACTACTTCAGCTCCAGCACCTGGTATTTTCGTCGAGCTGTTCACTAAATTGGCTGAGGAAACAGACGAAATCCTGACTATTCCGCTATCCAGCAAACTTAGTGCTACTTATGAGAGTGCCATTGAAGCTAAGAATCTGGTCAAAGCAAATTGCCGCATTGAGGTGATTGACTCGATGACGATAATAGGTGCCCAAATGTTTTTAGTTATTAAGGCAGCTAAAGCAGCTCAGTCTGGAGCTAACCTTAAGGCAATAAGCGATATGGTGAGGAAAGATGTTCCTCGAACCCACGTTCGTATGGCTTTCGACACTTTAGAATATTTGCGAAGGGGTGGGCGCATTGGGAAAGGACAGGCTTTCTTGGGTGATTTATTAAAATTGAACCCTATCCTTGGAATAAATGACGGTGAGGTCGCCCCAATAGCGCGAACTCGTAGCCGGCCTCAAGCTGTGGACTTTCTGGTGAATTTTGCCAAGGGTTTCTCTGAAATAGAAGGGATGGCTGTCGAAGATGCCACTACCCCCGATGAGTTGGAGGTATTAGCTGGCCGGATTAGCGAATTGTTTCCTGAGAAGCCTATGTATCGTAGTAAAGTTAGTCCGGTAGTGGGTGCTCATGTTGGCCCTCATGTTCTAGCAGTGTCTATTCTTGGGGATAGAGCTTGACATTGTATTGAATTTTCGGTTCGGGGAGTAATGATGACGATTAAAATTGTAACCGACAGTAGTGCGGATATAAATCCAGAATTAGCTCAGCAATTAGGCATAACCGTAGTCCCGCTGTATTTGAGCTTTGGTGACAAAGTCTATCGTGATGGTGTTGATATAGGTGCCGACGAGTTTTATCAAAAACTGCAAACTAGCCCAGTTCACCCAACAACCTCAGCTCCATCGCCAGGAGATTTTGCTACGACATATGAAGGGTTAGCTAAAGAAACTGATGAAATCGTTTCCATTCACGTTAGTAGCAAAGTTAGTGCTACCCATGCTGCTGCGCTACAAGGTAAAGAGGCTTTAGCTGGGACGAGATGTCAGATTGAAGTCGTTGACTCTCAGTGGGTAACTATGGCTTTAGGTTTAGTTGCTATGGCGGCAGCCAAAGCTGCCCAAGCTGGTGAGGACCTACATCAAGTGATGGAAGAGGCAAAGACTTCCATTTCCCGTACACGTATACTGGGAGTCTTTGATACTTTGAAGTACTTGCTTTTGGGCGGTCGTGTCAGCAAAACTAAGGCAATAGTAGGGAGCGTATTGAATGTGAAACCTTTATTTACCATGCGAGACGGTGAACTTGCTATGGCTGGCATAGCCCGTACACGTTCTAAAGGGGTAGAGCGTTTAGTTGAGCTGGTAAAAGGTGCCTTGGATATCCAGGATGTAGCCATTGTCTATAGCACTACGCCTGGAGAAGCAAGTGCACTTAGGGAACGTATAAGCTCTATACTTGCCAAAGAACGTATTCATATAGCCAGACTTGGCTCAGCATTGGGGGTGCATGGTGGGCCAGGTACTCTGATTGTGGCACTCAAGGCAGGAAATTAGACTATCCTCTAAGATTGAAGCTAGTGGAAGTATAGTCCATGGCAACTTCCCCGGTGATAGATGTCGAGCCGCTACGCACCATTCTCCAGATGGAGTGTCAAAGAGACTACGTCAATACTGCGGTAATCGGCGGGCTCGACAGATATCTTAATAGGTGGGTAAGAGAAACAAGAGATAAGATAAACGCCCCTCAGCTCTTGGCTCATTTTAACGAACTTCAGTTAACTGAACCTAGTTACGCTACTTGGAGTGCGGAGAAACGTAAGACATGGGTAAAGGATATCCTTGATTGGCTGGTTGAGGCGGAGAGGGCAGTAGAAACAATGCCAGCAATAAAGAGCCGAGCTCGCTCTATGGTAGACGGTCGTCCATCCCTTGCTTTCGGAACTAATTCCTCAAACAGCAATGCGGGATTAGATTCACCAGTAACCATTGTTAAAGGTGTTAGTGCCAATTTAGCTGGCAGACTGACTAGGCTTGGGATAAAGACAATTCGCGACCTAGTTTATTTTTTCCCAAGGCGTCATCTTGATTATAGCCAGAGAAAATCTATCGCTGAGCTTGAAATGGGTGAGGAACAGACCATCTTGGCTATAGTGTGGGAGGCTCGGATAGCTAGACTGGGTAATCAACGGGGCACTGAAGCTATTGTTGGTGATGAGACGGGTAATATTAGGGCAGTCTGGTTTAATCAACCTTATCTAGCCAAGAAGTTCACTACAAATGCTCAACTGGTGCTCAGTGGCAGGGTGACTGAGTTCAAAAGACAGAAGGTCTTTGAATCGCCAGAGTGGGAGCTGGTTGAGGATAAAGAATTAGTTCATACCGGGCGTCTGGTGCCTGTTTATCCCTTAACCCGAGGCCTATATTCCCGCCAGATGAGAAATCTGGTAAAGAAGGTTGTCGACAAATGGGCATGGCAAGTGACTGATTTCTTGCCTCAAGAGACTAAAAATCATTGCCAACTTTTAGATTTATCTGAGGCGATTGTCCAAGCTCACTACCCGGATAACTACCTGATAAAAGCTGAGGCTAGAAAGCGTCTAGCTTTTGATGAGCTTTTCCTCCTCCAATTAGGCGTGCTTAGTAAGAAGCGGGACTGGCAGGAAACTCAACCGGGCAACCCCTTTGACATAAGCGGGAAAGGTATAGATAAATTTCTGAACTCTTTACCTTTTACTTTGACCCGAGCGCAACAGCGGGTGCTCCAGGAGATTCTAACCGACCTGAAACAATCAAGGCCTATGTCACGTCTTCTCCAGGGTGAGGTAGGCAGCGGCAAAACTGTAGTGGCTATGGCAGCTTTATTGCTAGCTGCTGATAACGCTTATCAGGGAGCACTCATGGCCCCAACCGAGATATTAGCTGAGCAACACTTCCATAATATTTGCCAGCTTCTGTCTAATGTAAGTGACAAAAAGGATGAGCAAGGCAATGTTTGCTGCTATGATGGGCTTCTTTCACATCCTGTCACCTTTGCCTTACTGGTTGGAAGTTTGGGCGAAAAAGAAAAGGAAAATCTGCATCGGCGAATTCAGGAAGGCGATATAGATATTGTTGTCGGCACTCATGCTCTTATTCAGAAAGGAGTAGAATTTAATAAACTTGGGCTGGCGGTGATTGATGAGCAGCATCGCTTCGGGGTTTTGCAACGCTCAACGCTACGTCAGAAAGGATTCAATCCCCATATATTAGTAATGACAGCTACTCCTATTCCGCGGACCCTGGCATTGACACTTTACGGTGATTTAGACCTTTCGGTTATAGATGAGCTACCTCCGGGAAGGCAGATGATAAAAACAAGGTGGCTTGAGCCTGAATATAGAGGTCGAGCGTATAATTTTCTACGCCGTCAAGTCACTGCTGGGCAGCAGGGATTCATAATTTGTCCTCTCATTGAGGAATCAGAAAGCATTGAGGCTAAGGCAGCAGTAGTTGAGTATGAACGGTTATCTAAAGAGGTTTTCTCCAATTTGAGGCTTGGCTTACTTCATGGGCGGATGACAGCTAATGAGAAGGAGCAAATAATGCAAAGCTTCCGGGATGGCAGGCTTGATATTTTAGTGTCTACACCTGTAGTGGAAGTAGGTATTGATGTACCCAATGCTACAGTTATGCTAATAGAAGCGGCTGACCGCTTCGGGCTTTCTCAGCTACATCAGTTTCGGGGACGAGTGGGGCGGGGTGACAAGCAAAGTTACTGCCTGCTTTTAGCTGAGAACCCTTCGTCTGAAGGAAGGGAGAGGTTGAAGTCAATCGAGGAAATTCAGGATGGTTTTGCCCTGGCTGAGAAAGACTTGGCGCTACGTGGCCCAGGTGAGTTTTTCGGTACTCGCCAGAGTGGTTTGCCAGACCTCCGTATGGCCAGGTTATCCGATGCTCCTCTTCTGGAATTGGCTCGAGACGAGGCAATAGCTCTTTTTCAGAGCGATTCTGGTCTTAAGATGCCTGAGCACTATCTATTAGCTCAGGAATTAGCCCGGGTGTGGCAAGGCGGCAGCGAACGGACTTGATTTGATGATACTTAGGCAAAAACTGGCTAAAGCTTTAGAGCAAGCTGCAATGCAAGCTCAGCAGCGAGGCTTACTTGCTTTCACGACATTGCCCGGGGTGACTGTAGAACATCCGCAGAATCTTGAATATGGAGATTACGCATCAAGTCTCCCCTTGAAGCTAGCCCGGTCAACAGAGATGGCCCCTATAATAATCGCTGAAAAGATTATTGGGGTTATGCCTTCATTGCCCGAGGTGGCCAAAATAGTTGCTGCTCCTCCAGGTTTTATTAATTTTACTCTCAGCCCCGACTGGCTAAAAAAACAGGTGGAAGTTATCTTAAATGATGGCGACTCTTACGGCAATATTGATTTGGGCGATAGTAAGTCTGTTCAAATTGAATTTGTTAGCGTTAATCCCACTGGCCCTCTCCATGTTGGACATGGACGTGGTGCTGTCTTAGGTAGCACTTTAGCGAACGTGCTTGGTGCTGCTGGCTATACCGTTGAAAAGGAATATTATATTAATGATGCTGGCAGCCAATTAGATGCTTTCAAACGTTCTCTTTATGCACGTTATCTGCAGCATCTTGACATCGATGCTGAGATGCCGAGTGATGGTTATTTGGGCAACTATATGCTTGACCTAGCCAAGGAAATTATCGGCAACGAAGGTGACCGTTTTCTGAAATTGCCTGAGGAAGTGGCTACGCAAGAACTCGGGGCAATTGGAATCAGCAAAATAATGGACAAGATTAGACAAGGCCTCAAATTACTGGGAGTCGAGTTTGATGTTTGGTTCAGTGAGCAAAGCTTGTATCAAGGTGGACAATATGAAAAAGCTATGAAGTTGCTCAAAGCTGCCTCCTGTGTAGCAGAGAAAGAGGCTGCCACCTGGTTTACATCCTCTGTGCTGGGTGAAGACAAAGATAATGTACTAATACGGAGCGATGGCTCACCTACTTACTTCGCCTCCGATATTGCCTACCACTTTAACAAGTTCTTGGAGCGGCAGTTTGATACTGTGATTGATATCTGGGGAGCAGACCACCAGGGACATGTTTCCCGTATGAAAGCTGCAGTTGGTGCTCTGGGAGTGAGTACAGAACGACTTAAAATCATAATCTGCCAACTGGTTACGCTTCGTCGTGGTCAGGAAATAGTCAAAGTCTCCAAGCGTAGCGGCGATATTATTACCCTGAGAGAGGTGATAGATGAGGTTGGCCCGGATGCTTGCCGTTTTTTCTTTTTATCGCGTTCGGCTGATAGTCAGATGGACTTTGATTTGGAGCTAGCCAAGAAACAGTCGGCAGACAACCCGGTTTACTATGTTCAGTATGCCCATGCTCGCATTGCCAGCATCCTTCGGTTAGCTAAAGAAAAGGGAATCGAATATAGCCAGGGCGATGTTTCTTTGCTCACTACCGAGCCAGAGTTGACCTTAATACGGCAGATGACTATGCTGCCGGAGATAATAGAAACAGTCGCCGGTAGTTTAGAGCCTCATCACTTGCCTTACTACGCTCAAAATTTGGCTACTGTCTTCCATAGCTTTTACAAGCAATGTCGGGTTGTTTCCAAAGATCAAACACTAACTTTGGCTCGGCTTAAGTTGGTTAGGGCAGCCCAAATCGTTCTAGCCAGGACTTTGCATCTCATGGGTATGGCAGCACCTGAAAGTATGTAGATGAATTAGTGTACTCAGCTAATTGAGCTAGAGACTTGATATCTTCATGTGCATATGAGTAATCAGCAATAAGCGCAGAGAGTGCTGTATATCTCATCGTAAGCTACCGAAATTGGGGAAAATTAAGGAGGAGAACATGAAGGCAGCTGTATACTATGGGGCACAGGATATTAAAGTGGAGGACATTGAAGTTCCCCAGATAGGTCCAGCCGATATTTTAGTAAAGGTTAAGGCTTGTGGTATTTGTGGTTCTGACCTACATAGCTACCGGCATGGTATCTTTAGTCGACCAGGATGGGTAATGGGCCATGAAGTGAGCGGAGAGGTAGTTGCAGTCGGCGAAAAGGTTGAGGGAATAAAAATCGGGGATGGGGTGGTTCCTATGGCACATGATAACTTCCAAGGGTGCGGTCAGTGCTTTTGGTGCCAGAGAGAACAGCCTCAGTGGTGCCCATCGCTTATTAAAAAGCCCTGTGGTGAATGTGAGTTCTGTACATCCGGCCAATTTTACCTCTGTAATAGTATACGTCCCTATCAACTGATTGGCTATGGGAGAAATGGTGGTTACTCTGAATATGTTATCGTATCACGAGCCGTCCTAAATCAGAATGTATTCAAGCTTCCGGCAAGTGTGAGCTTCGAGGAGGGAGCCTTCGTGGAACCGCTGCAAGGGGCATTTCACTGGGTATCATTGGCCGAACCTGAATCTCGAGATACGGCGGTTGTGCTAGGAGCGGGGACTGTTGGCCTGCTGGTCATGCAGTTGCTTAAGAACTATGTATCACGGGTAATTGTATGTGAAGTTTCTCCATTGCGACTGAGGCTAGCCAGAGAGCTTGGTGCTGATGTAGTCATTGATGCTTCTGCAGAGGAGTCAGTGCAAAGGGTAATGGATATTACAGGTACAGGACGCAGCCATAGCGGCAAGGGTGGTGCATGTGCTGACATTGTCATGGAATGTTCCGGGGTGGGGGTTGCCTTACAACAAGCTTTGGAGATGACACGCTGTGGAGGCAAAATAGTCCTCGTGGGGTTGTTTGATGATTTAGTAGCCATCAATCCCAACCGAATAATTCATAAGCAACTCAAAGTGATAAGCTCCTTTGCTAGAGGAAAACTATCGCGAAGCCAGGAGACAGCTCATGTGATTGATTTAATAACTGGCGGTAAGGTGAAACTCAGGCCTCTTATCACGCATGAATTTGGTTTAGATGAAATCAGAGAAGCATTTGAGACTCAAGCAAAACCTGACCAATCGGTCAAGGTGCTAATTAGACCGTAATATAAATTTTTAGAGACTGCATTTGTAGCTAGCAGTGCTTTGTGTTAAACTTCAGCAGAAATATGAGACAACGTGTCTTTTCTGGTGCTCGGCCTACTGGTAGGCAGCATATCGGTAATTATCTGGGAGCTATTCAAAACTATGTTAATCTCCAGGGAGAGTATGATTGTATTTATTGTGTAGTGGATATTCATGCTTTGACGACCTTGGAGACTACAGATAGACTTCAAGATGATATCCATGAGATGATGCTTGATTGGCTAGCCGCTGGTCTTGACGCCCAAAAAAGTATCCTCTTTGTTCAGTCCCATGTCCCTGAAGTTATGGAGCTTCATACCTTACTCAGTATGGTTACGCCTCTGGGTTGGCTATTACGGGTACCCACTTTCAAGGAGAAGGCGCGGATGCAGCCACAGAATGTCAACTATGGGCTGGTGGGCTACCCAGTACTTATGACCGCAGATATTGTGCTTTATAAGGCAGGAGTGGTGCCGGTAGGCGAAGACCAGCTTCCCCATCTTGAACTGGCACGGGAAATAGTCCGCCGTTTTAATTCCATCTTCGGCCCCACTTTTCCTGAGCCTCAGCCCAAGCTTACCTCTTTTCCCTTAGTGCTCGGATTGGATGGCACGCAAAAGATGGGAAAAACTTACAACAATTATATTGAGCTATCAGCCACTCCAGGGGAGACGTTGAAGTTGGTGATGACTGCAGTCACCGACCCAGCACGGCGATATCGTTCTGACCAAGGCCACCCTGAAGTGTGCAATATCTTCAACCTACATCACTTTTTTAACTCAAGTCGTGTGGATGAGATTGCCGCTGAGTGCCATTCGGCAGGCATCGGTTGTGTTGATTGCAAGAAGTTGCTAGCTGAAGGAATAAATTTAGAGCTAGAAGCTTTCCGAGAAAGAAGGGCTTCTTTTGCAGCCAGGCCGCAGTATATAGCTGAAGTCCTTTTTGATGGGGCTTGCCGAGCTCAGGTTATTGCCCGAGAGACCTTGGCGGAAGTTAAAGAAAAGATGGGGCTCGTCCGGCGGTCTGTCTAAAAAACTAACTATGCATAGATTGCCTTTAGCTCGAAGTGGCAGGGATGCTCTGGAAACAGCTATTCAGGCAGCCAGGGAAGCTGGGAAGGTTCTCATATCTCATCTTCGCTCTGATAAGGAGATAAAGCATAAAGGCAAAGGCAACCTAGTTACTGAAGTAGATATTTTATCCGAAAAACTCATATTGGAACTTCTGAAAGATGAGTATCCCGATTACAGCATCATCTCCGAGGAGTCAAATTCCTCGGTTGCGGCTAATGGTTATACCTGGATAGTTGACCCGTTGGATGGCACTAACAATTATGTCTTTGGCATTCCTTTCTTCTGTGTAAACATTGCTTTAGTTAAAGATGAAGATATCCTGCTAGGGATAACCTACGACCCGATAAGGGATGAGCTTTTCCGAACTGAGAAAGGGCAAGGGGCTTACCTTAACGACTCCGCGATTCATGTTTCCAGAGAGAGCTCGCTGCAGGCCTCTTTAGTAGGCCTTGACCTGGGTTATAGCTATGAGCAGAGTAGAGAAGTGCTTGACATAACTAGCAAGTTATGGGGTCAGGTACATTGCCTGAGGATTATGGGGTCGGCATCTTTAGGCTTAGCCTACGTCGCCTGTGGGCGGATTAGCCTTTACCTCCATCGCTGTCTTTACCCATGGGACATTGCCGGTGGGCTTCTGTTGATTAGAGAAGCTGGCGGCAATGTCACCGAATGGCAGGGGAGGCCAGCAAACTTTCAAAGCAAGCAAATCATCGCTTCAAATCAGAGCCTCCACCAGGAGTTTATGAGATATCTTGGCTAGCAGCAAACCTATGAAATAGAATTGGCCTAGTTCAGATAGATAGGGGACATTGTATTAATCAAATAGTAACCTCAAAGAAGGACAGGAGCAAAAGGTGTTTGGTATAATTAATACTAATTTGTTATGAGGTAAAGATGAGAAAGGTTGGCTTAAGTAAATGGGATACTATGATGGTCTTCGGGAGAGTCTTCGCGGATAAGGTAATA
>Ga0307379_10004130_pt1 | contig 20842 bp, 18 predicted proteins | sample UN2MG_FD_202237 | JGI IMG/M metagenome (GOLD analysis project Ga0307379, IMG submission 202237) | Soil microbial communities from Risofladan, Vaasa, Finland - UN-2 | ecosystem: Environmental > Terrestrial > Soil > Coastal area > Acid sulfate soil | place: Finland: Risofladan, Vaasa | collected... | reverse complement strand
ATCGCGGACGCCCCATAGCTCGGTTGGATCGTCTTCGTGAATGCAAGGAGGACGACCAGGAAACCCAGCAGACCGACCGCCCACGCATTGCGACCGCCCCACGCCAGAAGCGCGTCCACGGGTCCGACGCGGGAACGATCGACGGCGTTGGTCGCGGCGCTCATCGGTCCACCGGCGCCCCGCTCGGCGCCCCTGCCAGGACCGCCTTGGGCAGCGCTTCCCCGGGATCGAGGTGGTAGGCCGCGCGCAGCAGGTTCCGCTCGTCCGCGTCTGCGGCATCGACTTCGGACACGACGCGGCCGCCGAAGATCACGATGGTCCGGTCGCAAACGAGCTGGATCTCCTTCAATTCGGAGGTGTAGAACAGGACGGCCGCTCCCGCGTCCGCGAGTTCACGCAACAACAGGTAGATCTGGTGCTTGGTCCGGATATCGATCCCGCGTGTCGGATCAAAGCAGAGCATCGTCCGAACGCCGCCGGCCACCCAGCGGGCGATCGTCACTTTCTGCTGGTTGCCGCCGGATAGTTGCCGAACCTCACCACCGGCACGTGTGTCGATCTGGAGTGTCGCGATGCTCTCGTTGACCTTGCGCCGTTCATCGGCGAGGTTGATCGGCCCCCAGGTCCGGATCCGAGCTGAGAACGGCAGAGCGATGTTCTCGTGGACGCTGCGTTGCATGAGCAGCGCTTCCGCCCGATCGGCCGGCACATAGACAAGACCAGCCTGGATGGCATCGGCAGGGTGACCGAAGGAGACCGAGACACCGTCGACCAGGAGTTCACCGCCCGTCGGTCGCGATGAGCCCGCCAGGATGTCGAACATCTCATCCTGACCCTGACCTTCGAGCGCGACCACACCCAGGACCTCGCCCGGGAATACGTCGAACGACACGTCGTGGAGGCGACGGCGAGCGCCAAGCGAGCGCCCGCTGAGGCGTGGTGTCGCATCGATCGGCCGGGCATCACCCTCCGGCGCCGGGCTTGCTCGAGCAGGCAGAGCCTGAGCGATCTCACCGAGCATGAGCTCGACGATCTGTTCCTCGGCTCCGTCGGTCATATCCACAACGCCCACCGTCTCCCCTTCGCGGAGCACGGTCGCCCGATCGCACACGGCGGCGATCTCGATCATCCGATGCGAGATGAAGATGACCGACCTATCTGCGCCGCGATGGCCGTCGACCACGGCCAGGACGCGCTCGGTCAGGTTGGCGGGCAACGCGGCTGTCATTTCATCGAGCAGCAGCAGGTCAGGCTCGATGGCCAGCGATCGCGCGAGGTCGATGATCCTGAGGGTAGCCAGGGGCAGGTCTCGAGCCAGCTCCGACAAGCGGAGATCGTCGATCCCGAGTTCGGCGAGCCAATCGCGGAATGGCGCCTCGGGCGTCTGGGTCAGGCGCAGATTGGATCGGATGTCCAGGTCCGGGATGAGTGCAGGTTCCTGGTAGACGGAGACGACGCCGCCGCGGCGAGCCTCCGCCGGGGAGTGCGCGAGTCGTTCTCGCCCACCGACGATGATCCGACCACTGTCCGGCCGGACAGCGCCGGTCAGGATCTTTACGAGCGTGCTCTTGCCGGCACCGTTTGCGCCCACCAGCGCGTGGACCTCACCTGGTCGAACGGCCAGCGAGGCCGAACGGAGGGCGACCACGGCGCCATAGGTCTTGGCGACGTCGGATGCCTCGAGTAGGAGGTCGGTGCTGACCGTCATCGTTCTCCCGGGTAGTTCGAGGGGGACGCCGGCGGAGCCGACGTCCCCCTGGTATCGGGCTAGGGGAGGTTACTCGCCCGGGCCCTTGCAGGCGATGGCCTGTTCCGGAGTGTAGTGGGTGAAGCCTTCGATTTCGAGACCGAGTGGCCAGGTCGGGTCAAGACCCTCGACCAGCCAGGACTGCAGGGTTGCCCTGCCTTCTTCGGTCTGGTCGTCCGCGATGACGGGATTCAGAAGGACGGTGTTCGCCTGGGGCGCCGAGGCCTCCGTCTGGACTGTCTCGCCGCTCAGGAGCTTGAGTGCCAGGGCGACACCCGCGCCGCCGACAGCGGCGGTGTTGGTGACCGCGGCACCTTCGAGGCCCGCGTATCCGGTCTCGTCAAGGAGCGCCGCGACGGAACCGCCGCGATCCGTGCCGACGATCGGCACGAATTCCTTGTTGGCCGCCTTGATGACGTCCATGACTTCCTGATCCATGCCCGACGTCCAGATGCCGTCGATCTCGTCGTACTGGCCGGATGCGATGAACTCGTTCGCCAACTGCGTGGTGATCGCGGGATCCCATTGGGTGGCCACGCCATCCACGCTCGGGACGACTTCGATACCCGGGTAGTCCTTGAGGACGTTCGTGAACCCGGTGTGGCGGTCCGTATCGGCGCCGGCGCCGGCGAATCCGCGCATGTAGTAGACCTTGCCGGTACCGCCGAGCTTCTCGAAGAGCCACTTGGCTCCGAGCTCTGCGTACTTCACCTGGTTGTTGAACAGCTGGTAGGTGTTCGGGTCGGTCACGAACTGGTCGACCGCGACGGTGACGATGCCTGCGGCTTTCGCCTCCTCGAGCGCCGAGTTGAGCGCATCGGGATCGTTCGGGTTGAAGACGATGGCGTCGACATCCTTGGCGATCAGGTCACGGATGTCCTGGAGCTGACCCGCAGCATCAGTGACGCGGTGGATGGTGGTCAGCGTGCCGACCATGCCGGAGGCCAGGGCCTCCGCCTTGGCGGTGCAGACCTGCTCCTCGCGGAAGCCGTTGCCGACGCCGCCGGCGTTGGAATAGCCGATGTCGAACGTGGTCGCGGCACTCGGTTCGGCCGGCGGGGTGGTCGGCGCGACCGTGGCGGCCGGCGGTGCCGCCGTGGCAGCGCTCGGGGCCGCCGAACTGCCGGAACTGGAACAGGCTGCCGCGATCACCGCGACCGCCGCCAGGCCGACCAGCGCCCTCATGCCTTTGGATCCCTTGATCATCGTTTCTCCTCCTGTTGCGAACGACGTGCCGACATGGTCACGTCGATGAACGGACTACTCCCCGCGACGGGAAGCCGATCGATCCGATCTATCGGTTTACCTCCTATGGTGCGCGGTCATCGTAACCGTCACCCCTCCCGGGCGATAGCGCGAGCGATCCGCCGTGCGTGCTCTCGATAAGCAACAACGAACGACTCCTCCGAACGTTTGGCGCCGATCACCGACGCCCGCGTTAGGACCGGAGGCAGCGCACCCCGCTCCTCGAGGAGATGAGCGGCCCGCACCTTGATGCAGTTGACGATCGCGACAGCCGTGATCGTCGAGCCGGGGCCCACTGGAGTATCCAGCTCCCCGATAGTACACAGCGCGTCGGCGTGTGGGGTACACAAGTCGATGACCAGATCGGCCTCGTCGAGCAGGCGACCGCCGCCGATCGTATCAGGCTCCATGGACATGGATTGCTCGACTGACGTCACCGCGATGACCCGGAGTCCGCGCTGGCGAGCCCCCCGGGCCATCTCGACCGGCACTGCTGAAAGCCCGCTGGCCGAGAAGATCATCAGCAGATCGTTCGGCCCGAAGGTGTAGTTCGAGAGGATGACCTCGGCCAGACCTGGCGTTCGCTCGATGAACATGGCCTGGCGCTGGCCGTTCGCTCCAACCACCTGGGTGTGGAAGGTCATCGAGAGTTCAACCATCGGGTTGAAGCCCGGATACGACCCGTAGCGCGGGAACATCTCCTCGACCGGGATCCGTGAATGACCGGTTCCGAACAGGTGAACGAGCCCGTCCGCGGCGATCGCATCGGCGCACCACTGGCTGGCCGTCTCGATGGCGTCCGCCTGGGTCGAGGCCACCCGCTGGAGGAGCGCGGTCGCCTCGGTCAGCCACTCGAGCGCCGGCTGGGTCGCGGCCGGCGCGGCCTCGCGGATCATCAGTAGCCACCCTCGCCGGAACTGGCAGCCACGGCGGCTGGCGCGGCGCCCGCCTTGCGGGCCCGGAAGTCGTCGATGATGGTCGCCGTTGCGGTTGCCCCGACTCGTGTGACGCCGAGCGCCATGACATCAAGAAGGGCATCGAGCGTCCGGACGCCGCCCGCGGCCTTGACCTGGATGTGCGCCGACGTGTTGGCTCGCATCAGCCGCAGGTCGTCGTGGGTCGCGCCGGTCGGGGCAAAGCCGGTCGACGTCTTGACGAAGTCAGCCCCGGCGGCCTCGGTCAACTGGCATGCCCGGATCTTCTCGGCGTCGGTCAGATAGGCGTTCTCGAAGATGACCTTGACGATGGCACCACCGGCATGGGCGACATCGACGATCGCCAAGATGTCTGCCCGGACCTCCGCGTCTCGACCGGACTTGAGGGCACCGATCTGCAGGACCATGTCGAGCTCCGTGGCGCCGTCGGCGAGGGCTCGTTCCGCTTCGAATACCTTGGTCGCGGTCAGGTGGTTGCCATGGGGAAACCCGACCGTCGTCCCGACCGCCACGTCGCTGTCTTCCAGGATGGCCCTGGCCCGCAGGACATCCGCCGGGCGGACGCACACGGAGGCCACGTCGTAGCGAGCCGCGAGCCGACAGCCGTCCTCGACGAAGACGTCGTCCAGCTCGGGTCGAAGCAGCGAATGGTCGATCGTCTTGGCGATATCGCGCTCGGTCAGGGTATCGATGGTCAGGGTCATGTCACTCACTTGATATAGGGCTGCAGGATGTCTCGGGCCAGGAGGAAGCCGCGCTTGATAAGGTCATCGGTCTTCTCGAAGTCCCGATCCTCATGCTCGATGATCACGTCGCCGTCATAGCCCGCCCGGTAGAGCGCGGCGAACATGGGACCCCATTCGACGTCCCCGAGCCCCGGCAGGCGGGGGATCTGCCAGCCGATGCCGTTCGAGAAGATGCCCCGCTCATAGAGACCCTCGCGGTCGATCATCAGGTCCTTGGCCTGGACGTGCAGGATGTGGGGTCCGAATTCACCGATGAACCGAGGGATGTCGATCATCTGGAGGACGAGGTGCGACGGGTCGAAGTTGAGCCCGATCGTGCCACCCCACTGCTCCAGGATGCGCCGCCAGATCCGTGGCGTGGTCGCCAGGTTGTGACCACCCGGCCACTCGTCGTGGCTGAACAACATCGGGCAGTTCTCGATCGTGATCTTCCGGCCGTGATCGGCGGCGAACGCCACGATCTCCGGCCAGATCACCAGGGCATCCTCCCAGTTCTGATCCTGGGTCTTTGAGGCATCGGCGCCCATGAATGTATTGACCAGGGGCAGGTCCATCTTCTCGGCGGCCGTGATGACCTGCCTGAGGTGGCCGATCACCTCCGCGCGATGCGCCGGATCCGGGTGGAGCGGGTTCGGGTAGTACCCGAGGCCCGAGATGTGCAACCCGCGGTCTTCGATCTGGACCCGCAGGTCGCGAGCCTCATCAGCCGACAGGTTGGCCACGTCGATATGTGAGGTCCCGGCGTACCTGCGGGTGGGGCCGGACGACCGGGGCCAGCACGCGATCTCGATGCTCTCGAATTCGTTCGCGGCCGTCCACTCGACCACGTCTTCGAGCGAGGTCTCCGGGAATGGCGCGGTCAGCAGTCCAAGTCTCATCGGGCGTTCTCCGAAGTGGCGCGGCGGGGGATGGGGGCAGATCGATCGACGGTCACCCAGCGGCCTTCACGAGCGCTTTGGGCGATGGCATCTCCGACGAGCATTTCGTCGTGGCCGTCGGCAAACGTCGGATAGCCGGGATCCGGGGACGGCGCCCCGGCGACCACGTCGGCGTAGACCGCTCGAAAGTGGGCGCAGAACGTGTCGAAGAACCCTTCAGCGTGGCCACCCGGTAGGGCCGAGGCCGCCTGGCCGGCCGGACCCATCAATGCCGGGTTCCGGATCAGGGTCTCATTCGGTCGATCTCGATGGCCGATCCATGTTTGATCCGGTTGCTCGGAATCCCACGCGAGGGCAGCCTCGGATCCATCGATCTCGTACTGAAGCGAGTTCTTTCGGCCCGGACTCATCTGGGAGACGCTGACGGCGCCGCGCGCACCGCCTTCGAAGCGCAGGAGGATCGACGCGGTGTCCTCTGTGGCGATCGGTCGGCTGACCGCTTCGGCTGAACGCTTGATGGAGAAGGATTCGACCGGTCCCGCGGGCTCGTGACGGGTCTCGATGAACGTCGTGAGGTCGGCCATGACCTCGGTGATGCGCTGGCCGGTGACGTAGGTCATCAGGTCCATCCAGTGCGAACCGATGTCGCCGACCGCCCGGAGCGCTCCGCCACGATCCGGCTGGAGCCGCCAGTTCCAGTCGTCCTCATGGAGCAGCCAATCCTGGAAGTACCGGCCGGTGACCAGACGGACGTCGCCGATCCCCCCAGCCGCGACCGTCTCATGAGCGTGTTGATTGAGCGGGTAGTACCGGATGTTGAAGTTGGTCGCATTGACGAGACCGCTGGCTGCCGCGGCCTCGACCAGCTCCGCCGACCCTGCTGCGTCCATCGCCAGCGGCTTCTCACAGACGACATGCCGCCCGGCCGCCAGGGCAGCCTTGCTCTGCGACACGTGCAGGTCATTGGGCGAAGTGACATGGACGACATCGACGGCGGGATCCGCGAGGAGGTCGTCCAGCGAGTCGTAGGCCCGCGGGACGCCGAGTGCGTCGGCGCGGGCGGCACCGCGCTCGGGCGTGCTGCCGAGCACACCGCGGACCTGGACGCCGATCCGCCGCAGGGCCTCGACGTGGACCGTCCCGATGAAGCCTGTGCCGATGACGGCGGCGCCGACCTCGGCGATCCTGCTCATTCCCTGATCACCCCGCGGATACCGGTGTGCCGACCTGTCTAGACAATCTAGATGGATGATTTTGCATGGTATGACCCCGACCCGAGGCAGTCAACGGTCATCGGCCGCGCCGGCCGTGAACTTGTCCCAGAGCGACGCCGCGTTGAGCGTCTGGATGTGCTCCATCATGTAGCCCTGCCCGATGTCGACCGGGTAGCGATCGGCGAAGTTGACCCGGGCGATCGTCTCCTCTCGACCCCAGCCCTGCGCCACTGCCGCCGCGACCGCCGCCTTCCAATCGAGCAGGTTCGAGCGCTGCACGGCGAAATACCTTGGCGTGGTCACCGGGCCGTGACCGGGGACGACATGGTCCACATCGAGAGCCGCGATCCGGTCGAGGGCCGTGATCCATCGGTCGACGTCCGAGGTCATCAGCCAAGTCTGACAGCCGCTGAAGATGGTGTCGCCGGTGAACACCACCCGATCCTCCGGCACGTACACGGCGACCTGTCCGGGCGTGTGGCCCGGCGTATGGAGGATCTGGAACGTCTTGTCACCGACCGTGAGCGTGAGATCCCCGGTGAAGACGATCGATCCCTTGTTCGGGTCCGCGTAGTACGTGTCGCGGTCCGGGAAGATGGCCGCGCCGGCAGGATCGTCGGTCGGGATCGCCTCCTTCGCGTACGCATACGGGTCCAGGTCCGGCGTGACGACCATGAAGTTGTCGAACAGGGCCTGATGCTCGACGACTACGCCCGCGCCCTTGAAGAAGTAGTTCCCGAAGATGTGGTCGACGTGGTGTTCGGTGTTGATCAGGTAGCGGATCGGCCCGTGCGTCTCCGCCTCGGCGCGCATCGCGACGGCTCGGGTCGGGAGTTGGGGTGTGTCGATCACGACGACCCCGTCAGCGGTGACGACATAGCTCGGGTTGCAGCCGCGCAGTGTCGTGTCGGTGAAGATCGCCTGGGTCACCCGCTCCATCATTGGGTCGCCGTCAGCCCGCCATCGATCGTCAGGATCTGGCCCGTGACGAACGCTCCGGCGGAGGAACAGAAGAGCAGGGCAGGGCCGATAAGGTCGTTCGTGCCGCCGATCCGCCTGAGCGGGATCCTGTTGACGACCCCGGCCTTGAAGGCTGGATCGCCGAGGAGTGTCGCCACCTGGGGCGTGTCGACGAAGGTCGGTGAGATCGCGTTGACGGTGATGCCGTGCTTTGCCCACTCCGTCGCCCATTGACGGGTCAGTGAGCTGATCGCTCCTTTTGCGGCGACGTACGCGGAGTAGCCGGCGTCGATCCCGAGTTGACCCCGGACCGATGAGATGTTCAGGACCCTTCCGCCACGCCCGCCGGCGATCATCGCCCGTACGGCGGCCTGGGTCGGATACAGGGTGCTACGCACATTGAGGTCGTAGATCCAGTCCCACGCGTCGGTCGGGTACTCCTCGGCTGCGAACAGGACCTTGCCCGCGCCACCGCCGACCGCATTGACGATGATGTCCAGCCGCCCGAACCGCTCGACCGTCTGGGCGACCATCTGCGCGCTGGCGTCCCGATCACTCGCGTCAGCGACGACGGAAAAGCCGGCTGCGCCGCTCTCCTCGATCCGGGCAACGGCCGCCTCGAGCGCCGCTGCGGTCCGACCCGCGACCGCCACGCTCGCGCCGGCACCGGCGAGGGCCAAAGCAAGGGCGGACCCGATGGCCCCGCCGCCACCGACGACCAACGCGACCTGACCGTCGAGCTCGAAGATGGAGAGCTGGTTCGTCATCATCGATTATCGATGATACGGCCCGGTGCCGACGCCGGTCAACGAATCGCCGAGCGCCGGCCGATCGAGGCCTGGGGCCGTCTCGTCGGGCCACCGGCTGGCAAGGTTGGTGCTCGCTTCGGCGAAATGTTGCTCCAGGGCCGACACGGCATCTTCGGTCCCGCGCTCCTGAAGCGCGGCGAGGATCGGGAGATGGAGATCGGCCGACCACTGTGGGTCTGCGCCGGGCACGACGAGGGTGATGTACGTCCGCAAGAACGGTTCAAGCGAACCCCAGACCGTGTGCAGGGTCTGGTTGTCGGCGATCTCGAGGATCCGGCCGTGGAACCGGGCATCCCACTCGGCCACCAGGTGGGCATCGCCGGCACGCGCTGCGGTCTGCATCGCCTCGCAGTAGCCGCCGAGTTCATCCAGATCGGCGTCGGTGAGGCGGGGCACCGCGAGACGGGCACCGAGCGACTCGAGTGCCGAGCGGACGGCGTAGGCCTCCAGGATCTCGCGTCGAGCTGGCCGGCGCACCCGGGCGCCCTTGAATGGGGTGATCTCGACCACGCCCAGCGCCGCGAGGGCGCGCAACGCCTCCCGGACCGGCGCCTGGCTCGTGTCGAGTTCGCGGGCGATCTGGGTCTCGACGATCCGCGAATCAGGGGGGTATTCGCCGCTCAGGATCCGCTCCAGCAGCCGGTCCTTGACCTGGTCCGCAAGGGGGCTGCGCGAGAGCGTTCGAGCGGGTGTCGAGGGTGCCACGTCAGACCCCGATCGGGCTCGCCGGTCGGTCGGTCGGTTCGTTCGACTCGGCCCGGGTGATCTCCACCAGACCCGTCGAGCCATCGACCTTGAGCCGGTCCCCGGTCACGATCCGGTGGGTGGCGACCGAGGTGCCGATGACCGCCGGGATCCCGAACTCGCGGGCCAGCACGGCCGGGTGAGAGGTCGTCCCACCGGTGTCGGTAACCAGGCCTGCGATCTTCGTGAACAGGACGACCCAGGCTGGATTGGTCATCTGACAGACCAGGATGTCGCCGTCACGAACCTCGTCGAACTCTTCAACCGTTCGGACGACCCGGGCGATGCCCTCGACGATGCCCGGCGAAGCCCCGAGACCGGTGACCGTCCGTTCGTCGGCTGACTGCATCTGGTGGAAGCGGTCTGGATAGCCCCAGTTGACGAGATACGGGAACGCGAGTTGAGATGGCGTTGCCGTGCCGATCCAGTCTCGGGGGCGGAGCTGCTCGGCAGTCGCCCGCGCCACGCGGTTTTCGGCCACGATCCGCCGGGCATCGATCGCTGCCGGATCGCCGATCAGGACACGAAGCTCGTTGTAGCGGAGGAACATGACGTCGTCCGGCTGGTCGAGGCGCTCTCCGTCCACGAGTTTCTGTCCGATCGCGATCAGGACCAGGCGCATGTGGGCGTTGGCACCCTGGTCGATGTAGAAATGATGATCGGGTGTCAGCGGCGCCATCCGCAGATTGACCGCATTCGCGGCGCGCATCTCCTCGAGCGCTTCGCCGGTCAGTCCGGCCAGGATCTCGGTCGCCGCGGCCTCGATGTCGAGACGCATCGCGGCCATCGCTGATGGGTAGTCGTAGTCGGTGTCGAGATAGCCGCGAACGAGCTCGACGACGGGCTGCATCTGTTCGCGCACCGTCGGGAAGATGAACTCGTGGCTCCAGACGGCATGCCATCCGAATTCGCGCTGATACGGCTCGATCCGTTCAGCGATGAACCGCTGGCCGCGCGACGTGGCTCGTAGCGCCTGGACGATGTCGGCCGCGTCGTCCGGGGCGAAGGCTTCGCGGAGCACCTCGTCGTCCCGGACCTCATTCTTCATCTGCCACAGGGCCTCGATGGAGTCCCAGTTCCGATCCGACGCCGAGTTCTGGAGACGGCCGAGCAGGGTCTCGTCCACGCTGCCGCGAGTCTTCTCCATCACGGCCCGCAGGTCCAGCGTCGCGGACAGCTGCGCGAAGTTGAGCATCCAGTGGATCTTCCAGTGCCGATCGTGGATGTCGATGGCGTCCTCGAGCAAGCAGGCCAGCTCGGCCAGGCTGATCCGGTCGGCTTCGTCGAGGCGAGCCTCGAGATACGCGAAGTTGCGCTCCATCTCGGGCCGCAGCCGATCCCGCCACCAGTCCGCGAATTGCTCGCCATAGACCGGCAGGACCGTGTCGAGATAGGCACCCATCTTCGAGGCGTAGTACGCGTCGCGGGGGACCCGTGCCCCGTACCGGGCGCTGTATTCGGTGGCGTCGATCCGCATCGTCGGATCGGCGGGGATCGGCGTCGTGTAGACGTACCCGTTGACGTTCTTGGCCAGCCAGTCGACCGCAAATGGCGTCCCGAACCGCCGGAACATGTGGTCGCAGCTCAGCCACCAGCCGCCGATATCAAAGAACATCGGGCTGACCGGATGCGGGCAATGCAGGTCGTCGTAGACCCAGAAGAAGTCCTGTTCGAGTTCTGAAGCCCAGGACACCGGGAACGAATCGTCTCCAAGAAACCGGCCGAGGATCTCGTCAGGTGCGGGCACGCGATCGCCTCCTCCCATCAGTGGACCGATCGGTCGATGATCTCGAACGGTTCGCGCCGCCGGGACTCGAGTCGATGGACCGCGTCTTCGAGCACGAGCCGTCGAACATGATCGGATGCGGCGTGCGCCTGGAAGGCCGACTCGGACGCATACTGTTCGTACAGGAAGAACGTGGCCGGATCGTCCAGCGACCGATGGACCCGGAACATGAGACAACCGGGTTCAGCCTCGGACGCCAGACTGATCTGGCTCAGCAGTTCGATCACGGCCGCTTCCTCGCCGGGCTTCACGGTCCATGTCGCACAAACCACGTAGGTCATCGGACGCTCCAAGGGTCATCGATAATCGATTATGCTACAGGAGTCCGGCGCTCGCGACACGCCGCGCTGGAGGAGGAACTTGGTGACCGCACCATCCGCCGCGGCCCTGATCGACAGCCCGTTGCTCCGGATGGTCCGCGAGACCCCAACGGCGTACTGGAACGATTCGTGCTCCACGGCAGAGCTGGAGTACGCGCTGGCCCGGGGCGCGAGTGGAGCCACCTCCAACCCGAGCATCGTCCTCGAAGTCCTGCGCAAGGAGCACGGGTATTGGGTCCCGCGCGTGCACGATATCGCCCAGGCGAACCCGACCTGGACGGAAACGGACATCACCTGGGCGGTCGTCGAGGAGATGGCGGTCAGGGGAGCGGAGGTCCTTGAGCCCGTGTTCCGTGAGGCGGGCGGGCTCGCCGGGCGACTGTCCGTACAGACGAACGCGGTGAATTTCCCGAACGCGGAGCGGATGCTCGAACAGGGCCTCCGCTTCGCGGGCCTCGGCGCCAACATCCAGGTCAAGTTTCCGGCGACCCAGGCGGGCATCGAGGCGATCGAGCTCGCGACGGCGTCCGGGATCAATGTCAATGCGACGGTCTGCTTCACGGTCGCCCAGGCGATCGCCGTGGCCGAAGCCGTGGAGCGCGGCCTGGACGCCTTCTCGGCCCGAGGCGGCGACGCCGGCCGGATGACGCCGGTTTGCACGATCATGATCGGGCGCCTCGACGATTGGATGCGGGTTCTCGTCGAGCGTGATGACATCGCGATCCACCCGGACGCCTTGAACTGGGCAGGCATCGCCGTCTTCAAGCGCGCGTACGGCATCGTTCAGGAGCGTCGATATCGGACGCGGCTGCTGGCCGCGGCGTATCGACACCAGCTCCACTGGACGGAGCTCATCGGGGGCGACGTCGTGTTGACCATTCCGCATGCCTGGCAGGTCCGGTTCAACGGCAGCGGGTTGGCGCCCGTTGCGCGGATTTGGGAGCCTGTCGCACCCGGCGCGACCGACGAGCTCCTGAGGCGGATCCCCGACTTTGGCAAAGCCTACGAGCCCGATGGGCTCGTAGGCGAAGGTTTCGATGGGTTCGGGCCGACGGTCAGGACCCTGCGCGGGTTCATCAAGTCGTATCACGATCTTGTCGGAGCGATCCGCGACGTGGTCCTGCCCGACCCCGATCTCAGACCCGGCTGAGGGTCTCGGCGACGATGCGGGCATTCAGCTACGAACGGCCAGAGACGCTGGCCGATGCCCTGGCGCTCCTTGCCGCGAACGGTCGTGACGCCCGCCCCCTGGTCGGCGGCACCGACCTGATCATCCGCCTGCGGGATGGGACAGCTCGGCCGAGGATCGTGGTGGATCTCAAGCGGATCCCCGAACTCCGGCCGGGGATCGAGACGACGACGGATCTGCTGACGATCGGTGCGACCACGGCCATGACCGACATCGCCGCACACGCGCTCGTGCGACAGCGGTTTCTCGCGCTGGCTGAGGCCGCCGCGGTCGTGGGCTCGGTGCAGATCCGCAACCGGGCCAGCCTGGGTGGCAACATCTGCAACGCGTCGCCCGCCGCGGATACGGCCACGCCGCTGCTCATCTACGAAGCGGTCGTGATCGTCGCGGGCCCGGGCGGGACCCGACGCATCCCGATCCGGGACTTCTTCATCCGATCCGGGGAGACGGCCCTTCGGCCCGAGGACCTGGCCCTCTCCATCGAACTGCCGATCCCGGGCCATCGGACCGGATCCGTCCACCTTCGGCGCACTCGCCGGCGCGGTCATGACCTCGCGTCGGTGACGATGTCCTGCCTGGTCGATGATCGCGGGATCACCCGGCTGGCCTTCGGAAGCGTCGGGCCAAGACCGATCCTCGTCGAGGAGACGACCGGTGTCCTGGCAGATCCGGGCGCCACGGATGGGGCCAAGGCGGCGCTGCTCGAGACCATCTTCAGTTCGGCGACGCCATCCCAGGGGTCGATGCGGGCGAGCCCCGAGTATCGTCTGGCCATGCTCCGCGTCCTCGGTCGTCGGGCCGTCGCTATCGCGATCGACCGGTTGGCCCAGCCATGAACGACGACGTCCAGCGGCTGCCGATCTCCGTCACCGTGAACGGCGACGAGCGGGTCCTGGAGGTCGCGGTCCATCACACGCTGCTCGATGTCCTGCGCGACGACCTGGCCCTCACCGGGTCCAAGGAGTGCTGTCTCGTCGGTGAGTGCGGCGCCTGCACGGTCATCCTCGACGGACGCACCGTTGATGCCTGTCTCGTCCTGGCGGTCGAGGCCGACGGCACGTCGCTGACGACGATCGAAGGTTTGGCTTCAGAGGGTCGGCTGAGTCCGCTCCAGGCGGCATTCCTGGACCATGGCGGCGTCCAGTGCGGCTTCTGCATCCCGGGCCAGGTGGTCTCGGCACATGCCCTGCTCCAGGACAATCCGCATCCGACCCGGGCCGACGTCGACGAGGGGATCGCCGGCAACCTGTGTCGCTGCGGCTGCTATGAACAGATCGCCGAGGCGATCCTGAGGACCGCGGAGGCATCCGGCCGATGAACGATCGCGTCGGTGGTTCTCCCCGCCGGGTCGGCGGCTACGGTCGGGTCACCGGCGAGCAGGAATACGTAGCCGACATCGCGGCGCCCGATGCGTTGCACGTCAAGCTCGTGACCCTTGACTGCGCTCGTGCCCGGATCGTGTCCATCGACACCACGGACGCTGAACGGATCCCCGGCGTGAAGTTCGTGATGACGCCCGCCCACCTGCCCACCCCGATCCCGCGTTTCGGCCCACAGTTCGAGGATCGGCCGATCCTCGCGGTCGGGGAGACCAGATATCACGGCGAGCCCGTCGCCGCCGTCGCAGCCGAAACGAAGGATGCCGCCGAGAGCGCGGCGCGCCTGGTCAAGGTCGAGTACGAAGCGCTGCCCGCTGTCGTCACGCTTGCCGCAGCGCTCGTTGACGGCGCCCCGCTGGTCCAGGGCCCAGAAGTGCGGCCGGGTGACCCGCTGGCCACGACGAACGTCTTGCGCGAGCACCGGGTCGGATGGGGAGAACCTGAGGCGCTCGAGGCCGACAAGGCCGACCTTGTCATCGAGAACGTCTATGACTTTCCGATGGTGACCCAGTTCGCGATCGAACCGCACGCATTCATGGCCGCGCCCGACGGAGACGGCATCGTCGTGTGGAGCACGATCCAGCATCCCAACTGGTTGCAGCGGGTGCTGTCCAGGATCCTCGGGCTGCCGTTGTCGAAAGTCCGAGTCCTCTCGCCCGATCCGGGTGGCGCGTTCGGCGGCAAGCAGCACGCGAAGTACGAGCCCCTGGTGGCCATGATGGCGCTCCGTGCCGGGCGACCGGTCCGTCTGGTGCTGACCCTCGAGGAGACGTTCCAGGCGGTCCGTCGGGCGGCGGCGACGATCCGTGTTCGGACCGGTTTCCATTCGGACGGGACCTTCGTGTTCCAGGACATCGCCGCCGACTATCTGATCGGGGCCTACGCCGATATCGCGGATCGCGTGGTCGGCAAGGGAAGTTATCCGGGTTGTGGTCCGTATCGCGTCCCCGCGGCTCGGATCCTGGCTCGGAGCGTTCTCTCGCACACCACACCCTCGACCGCATTTCGCGGGTTCGGGGCGCCGCAGGTCAACTGGGCCGTCGAGTCGAACATCGATGCGGGCGCCGTCGCCCTCGGCATCGATCCGCTCGAGCTCCGATTACGCAATCTCGCCCGGCGCGGCGACCCCTTTATCCCATTCGACACACCTGCCGATGGGGACTGGGAACAGGCGGCTCGGCGGGCGGCCGAGCTCATCGGCTGGGGAACGCCTCTGATGCCGGGCCGCGGTCGCGGGATCGCGTTCGGGATCAAGTCGGGACCGACGACCGGTCTCTCGTACTCGACGGTCCGGCTCCTCGCTGATGGCAGCGTCGTGGTCTACGCAGGAACGTCGGACATGGGCCAGGGAGCGCGCACGGTCCTCGCCCAGATCGCTGCGGACGAACTCGGGGCGCCTCTCGAGTGGGTGACCGTGGTGATGGGCGACACCGCAGTCGTGCCCTACGACCAGCAGACCTCAGCCAGCCGCTCGACCGTGCTGATGGGCAACTCCGTATTGCACGCCTGCCGCGAGATCCAGGCCCGGCTCCAGTCGATGGCCGCTCGGCTGTACGGCGTCGAGGAGTCCACCATCGTCGTCGAGCGGGGCATCGTCCGCGTGGCCGACCTCGAGGTACCCATCCCCGATGTCCTCGTGCGCGGCCTCGGACGACTCGGTGGCGAACTCATCGGGATCGGTGAGATGCGCAAGGAGGCCGACCCGGAGCATCCTCTTGGCGGGAGCGCAGCCTTCTTCGAATTCAACTGCACGGCGATCGAAGCTGAGGTCGATCGCGAGACGGGCGACATCGCCGTGATCAGGCACGTGACCGTCTCTGACGTCGGCAAGGCGCTCAACCCGCTGCAGGTCAGGATGCAGGACGACGGCGCCGCGATCATGGGTCTCGGCCACACGTTGATGGAGCACTACATCTACGACGACGCGGGTCGGATCCGGAACCTCGGCGCCATCGATTATCGGATCCCGACGAGCATGGACCTGCCGCTCGAGCTCGTGAGCGACATGATCGAGAACGAGGACGGTCCTGGACCGTATGGCTCCAAGGGGATGAGCGAGGGTGCCTTGATCCCCGTGGCAGCGGCCGTTGCGGCGGCGGTTCGCGATGCGACCGGGGTCGTCATCCGGGACCTGCCGCTCACACCGGAGCGCGTCTGGGCCGCCCTGCGCGACCGGCCGTGACCTACGTCTTCGCCTCGACGGATCGCCTCGACCTCACGTTCGATCAAGTCAAGGCGCTGCTCGGTGGCAAGGCCGCCAACCTCTCGGTCATGGCCCTGGATCTGTGCCTGCCGGTCCCGCCCGCGTTCACCATCAGCACCGCAGCCTGCACCGCGTACCTCGCGGACGGCTGGCCCGCCGGGCTCGACGGCGAGATCCGCGACCATATGTCGGAGCTGGAGCAGCGGGTCGGCCGGCGCTTTGGGGATCCCGCGGATCCGCTCCTTGTCTCGGTCCGATCCGGCGCACCCGAGTCCATGCCCGGGATGATGGATACGATCCTGAACCTTGGCCTCAACGAACAGACGACGCGGGGCCTGGCCGCCGTTTCGACCAGCGCGGCATTCGCGACCGATTGCCGGACCCGGTTCGAGTCGATGTTCCTGGACATCGTCGGCGTGGATGTCGTCCCCGACGACCCGTGGGCGCAGCTTCGAGCCGCGATCGAGGCCGTGTTTCGCTCGTGGAACAGCGATCGGGCGCGCGCCTATCGGGCGCGGGAGGCGATCTCCGACGATCTGGGGACGGCCGTCACGATCCAGGCGATGGTCTTCGGGAACCGGAACCCAGAATCGGGGAGTGGCGTGTTGTTCACGCGAAACCCCGCGACGGGCGAGCCCGACCTGTACGGCGATGTGCTGTTCGACGCCCAGGGCGAGGATGTCGTGGCCGGCACGCACCCGACGGCGGCGCTCGCCGAGCTCGCGGTCCGGATGCCGTCGCTCGCCGACGAGCTCGATCGGTATGCCAGGACGCTTGAGCGTCATCATGCCGACCTTTGCGATATCGAGTTCACGATCGAGGACGGCACGTTGTGGCTGCTCCAGAGTCGGATCGGGAAGCGGAGCCCGCAGGCGGCGCTCCGAATCGCCATCGACATGGCGGAGGACGAGGGTTTCCCGCTGACCCGGGCACAGGCGGTCGAACGTGTCGCATCGCTGCTGGTCGACCCCCCTCGTGCATCGAGTCGTCGGAGCGCACGGGTCGAGCCCCTCGCGATCGGTTTGCCGGCATCGCCCGGCCTTGCCACAGGCGAGATCGCTACGACCCCGGATGCCGCCATCGCCCTGGCAGAGTCGGGCCGGCCGGTCATCCTCGTGCGCGCTGAGACTTCGCCGGATGACGTCCATGGGATGGCCAGGTCGACGGGCCTCCTGACGTCACGCGGCGGTCTGGCGAGTCATGCCGCGGTGGTCGCGCGCGGCTGGGGGATCCCGGCGGTCGTCGGTGCATCGAGCGTCCTCGTCAGCGACGATGCGGTGTCGATCAACGGCCGCCGGATCGCGCTCGGGAGCGCGATCACGATCGACGGCACGACGGGTGAGATCTTCGAGGGTGCGGTCGCCGGGTCGGTCGAGGTCGTCCCCGAGGCGGCGATCCTCCGAGGCTGGGCCCAGGACCTGGGAATCCCGATAGGGGATGGCCCAGCCACGGCCGATGGCGATGGCGATGGCGTCACGCCCCCGCCTCTATCAGCTGCAGCGGGCGGCCTCGGACCCGTGTCGGTCGACACCGTTCTGGGCAGCCTGGCACTCAAGGGGTATGCGGCTCACGATGGCCTGGCGGAGGCGCTCTTCAGCGACACCGACGAGATCGGATCGATCCTGGACGGCCTGGTCGAAGATGGCCTCTGCGAGCGCGTCGCAGATTCGTACCGACTCAGCGCGGCCGGCAAGGACGCAGCCGGCCGGCTCCTGACCGAGGATCAAGTTCGTTTCGGGATGGATCGCGCTGCCACTGCCCTCGACTCGTTCGTCGCCCTCGACCGCCGGATGAAGGACACGGTCACGGCCTGGCAGATGCGCGAGGTCGATGGATCCCAGGTCATCAACGATCACGCGGATCCCGACTACGACGCCGGCGTGCTCGCTCGACTGCAGGCTCTCCACGACGACGCTCTCGCTTGGCTCGCGCCGATGGTCGGCACCGTCGCGCGGTATGCGTTCTATCCCGCGCGTCTGGGGCGCGCGGCCCGGCTCGCCGCCGCCGGGGATGGGCGGTATATCGCCTCACCCAGGGTCGACAGTTACCACTCGATCTGGTTCGAGCTGCACGAGGATCTGATCCTCATATCCGGGCGGACCCGAGCGGAGGAGGCCGCCGCCGGCCGGGCTTGATCCTCGTCAGCCGCCGGCTACGACCCGGTCGCTGAAGTCGCCGGTCGCCGGGTCCTTGAGGATCAGCTTGTGGCGGCCGTCGGGCAGGATCTCGCGCTTGATCACGACCTGATCCTCAAAGGTTTCCGGGGTCGACGCGATGCGGGCCGTCTGGCCGCCGCGCCATTCGAGCACGATGGGCTCCCAGGCATGCGCTGCCGCCGATCGATACGCGGCGTCCATGATCGCGTTCACGACATAGCCGTCATAGAAGGTCTCCTGGGGGGCCCGGCTTTCGTCCATCGCGCCGAACATGTCGCTGAACATGTCCACGTAGCCGAGCTCGGAGACTTCGTCACCGACCGGGAACAGCCAGCCGGCCGAACTCTCGGCCTTTTCCGCGACGTAGCCACCGCCCGCGCCCGGGGCGCTGAACATCTCGAAACCGGTCCGCAGGAAGTGGTTCATCCAGATCGTCCCGTGCGTGCCCGCGACCTCGTCCCGCAGATCCATCCCGCCGCGGAACGTCCAGCTGACCTCGAACTGGCCGATCGCGCCGGACTCGAAGCGGATGAACGCGACGGCGTTGTCCTCGTCGGCGATCGGATGGACCAGGGTGTCCGTGTGACACAGGATCTCGACCGGCCGGTTGTCCTTGCCGACGAAGTTGCGGATGATCTCGATGCAGTGGCAGCCCAGGTCGATGATCGCGCCACCGCCGGTCAATCGGCCGTCCCAGAACCACGCGGAGTGGGGTCCCGGGTGGGTCTCACGGGATCGGACCCAGGTCACGTCACCGATCGCCCCGGCCCTGACGGAGGCCACGGCCTTGAGCAACTTGGGCGTGTATGCCAGGTCTTCCAGGTACCCGCCAAAGACACCGGCGGCCTCGACCGTCTCGAGGATCCGTCGGGCTTCGTCGGCGGTTCGCCCGAGCGGCTTGGTGCACAGCACCGCCTTGCCGGCCTTTGCGGCGAGGCTGACCGCCTCCTCGTGCAGGAAATTGGGCAGCGCCACGACCACGACGTCCGTCTCCGGGTGCTCGACAGCCGCCAACAGGTCCGTCGTGGACTCCGGGATGGTCCAACGGTCGCGGAATGCCGTCCCGCGAGGCTCACTCCGCGAATAGACGACCTGGACGCGGTCCCGGCCACGCTGGCCATGGAGCGTATTCGTGTAGAAATCGCCGATCAGCCCGGTGCCGAGCATGGAGATGCGGTGGCCGTCCATGGTTGCCTCCTCTAGCGTTTCACGAGTGGTGACCGAGTACCAGATCGCGTCCGGCGACCATGGCCCGGAGTTTGGCGACGGTCGCCCAGCGAGCGGTCTGGCTGAAGCCGCAGTCGGGAACGAGCGTCAGTCGCTCGATCGGGACCCCGGCATCGAGCACAGCCTCGGTCCGTTCGGCAACCTCGTCCGGCGATTCCAGATGGTAGTTCTTGACATCGATGACGCCGGCCGCGATGTCCCGTCCGGCCGCTGCGATCTCGCCCAGGATGTTCACTTCAGCCATCTCGCGATTGGCGAATTCCAGAACGAGTTCGTCCACGTCAAAGCGGAGCATCGCGTCAAGGACCGGACGGTAGGTTCGGCGCGCGAGCGGTCGGCCAAGGTAGTTGCCAAAACAGAGGTGGGCGCCGAGTCGGACCTTGCCGACCACGGGGGCCACTGCGGCGTTGAACAGGGCCGCGAAATCGGATGGTGCGTCGGGGTGGATGGCCGGCGACGGGTCGTCGATCTGGATGAACGTCGCCCCGGCGGCTGCCAACCCCTCGAGCTCTGCGCGGAGGAGCGGAACGAAGGCCTCGGCCGCGTCATCACGCTGCGCATAGACCTGCCCCGGGCCGTAACTCAGCCGACCGGACAATGTGTATGGACCGGGCAGGGTGACCTTGAGCGGCCGCTGCGTCCGCGTACGCGCAAAACGGTACTCCTCGACGACGCCGAGGCCGTCCGGGGCGGCGATGGGCTCGATGACTTCGAATCGATGCTGCTGGTCGTGGCCTCCTGCGCCAAGCCGCCGGTCCGAGGGCAGCGGTCGGACGCCGGTCAGATGGCGGTAGAACTCCGCGGTAAAGAAACCGGCCCGGCGCATCTCCCCGTCACACACGATATCGATCCCGGCCTCTTCCTGGTCGTGGATCGCGAGATCCACCGCATCGTCGAGCATCTCGCTGAGATCCGCGGGACCGAACGCACCGTGCTCGGCGGCATCGATGCCGGCCACGAACCAGGACGGGCGAGCGTGCGAGCCGACAACGCTGGTCAGAAGTCGATCGGTCACCTGTCACCCTCCACGGTCACCTGGGCGAAGGCGAACGCCCGCGCCGGGTTGTCCACGAACCATCGACGCCGCATGGCCGCGTCGAACCCGCGCGCGGCCATCGCATCCGTGAAGCCGGCCAGCAGCCAGCTGAGCCCAGGCGAGCCGCCATTGACCCGATAATAGCCACGCCGGGCCGCATCCATCCCGAGCACGACCTGACCCTCGAGTCCGTCCTCGACTGCCCACTCAAGGACCTGGAGGGTGCCGTTCGGCGTCTCGCCCCAGCGGAACGATTGGTCGTACTCCC
>Ga0307379_10004129_pt1 | contig 20847 bp, 6 predicted proteins | sample UN2MG_FD_202237 | JGI IMG/M metagenome (GOLD analysis project Ga0307379, IMG submission 202237) | Soil microbial communities from Risofladan, Vaasa, Finland - UN-2 | ecosystem: Environmental > Terrestrial > Soil > Coastal area > Acid sulfate soil | place: Finland: Risofladan, Vaasa | collected... | reverse complement strand
ACGGGTGGCACGTCGGACGCGGACATCGACGCCCCCGAGGCATGGGAGCTTACCACGGGGAGTGCAAGCATCGTCGTGGGAGTGATCGATACGGGCGTCGACTACACCCACCCCGATCTCGCGGCGAACGTCTGGACCAACCCCGGAGAGGTGCCCTCCAACGGCATCGACGACGACGGAAACGGATTCGTGGACGACGTCCACGGGTACGACTTCGCCAATGGCGACGGCGATCCGATGGACGATAACGGCCACGGCACGCACGTGTCGGGCACGATCGCCGCGGCCGGCGACAACGGCCAGGGCATCACCGGCGTCAACTGGAACGGCTCCGTCATGGCCCTGAAGTTCCTCGATGCCCAGGGGAACGGCTTCACCAGCGCGGCCGTGCAGGCGCTGAACTACGCCACGATGATGAGATCCCAGTACGCGGTCAGTATTCGCGTCACCAACAATAGCTGGGGGGGCGGGGCGTACAGCCAGGCGCTTCACGACGCCATCCAGGCCAGCGGAGACGCGGGCGTGCTGTTTGTCGCTGCGGCGGGCAACGACGGCGTCGACACGGACCAAAGCCCCCACTACCCCTCAGGCTACGACCTGCCGAACGTCGTAGCGGTTACCGCCACCGATCACAACGACGGCCTCGCCTCGTTCAGCAACTACGGCGCCGCGTCGGTCGACCTGGCCGCCCCCGGCGCGAGCATCTATAGCACGCTGCCCGGTGGTGGCTACGGGACCTACAGCGGCAGCAGTATGGCCGCTCCGCACGTGTCGGGTGTGGCGGCCCTGGCCTGGTCGGCGGTTCCGAGTGCCAGCGCCGAACAGATCCGCACCGCGATCCTCGAGGGCGTCGACCCCGTCGCCTCGCTGAACGGCCGGGTTGCGACGGGGGGGCGGCTCAATGCTCGCAGCACGCTGGAGGAACTGTCCTTCAGCGTTTCGGCCAGCAGTCCGGCAGCCGAATCCATCGTCTCCGGCGCACCGGTCGACTTCACCGTCCAGTTCTCGCACGCGTATGATCCACTCACGCTCGACGCGGCGGACCTGATGGTCAACGGGATCCCTGCCGATCGCGCCACGCCCGTGGACGTCGGCACCGTCAGCTTCCAGTTCGACACGACGCCGGCCACCGCCGAAGGCCCCCAGGTGATGGAGATTCAGGGGGGGACGATCCTCCGTGCGGGCGATGCCGACCCGATCAGCGCTTGGCAGGCCACTTTCTATTACGACGCGTTGGCTCTGGCGGTGATCTCGGCGACGCCTCCGGAAGGCGCAGTCGAGTCCGCTCCGCCCGCGGAGATTGTTCTCCATTTCAACGAGCCGGTCGATCCCCAGTCGGTGGACGTGGATGACCTGTTGCTCAGCGCCGGCTGGGTGACCGCGGCCACGATGCTCGACGACGACTCGGTTGCCTACAGCACGAGCGGTCTGCCGCGCGACGGCGAGGTGACCTACACGCTCTCGGAGCAAGCAATCCGAGACACCCACGGCACGCCCGGACCGGCCTACGTCGGCCGCTTCACGATCGACGATCCCACGATCGAGCGGTACGCGGCGGAGGACGTGCCTCAGAGCATCACGGACCACAGCACGGTCATTTCCAGGCTGACGATCGAAGAGTCGTACGCCGTCGCCGACCTCGACGTCGAGCTGCGGATCACGCACACCTACGACGCCGACCTGGACGTCTATCTCGTCGCTCCCAACGGCACCCGAATCGCGATGTTCTCCGGCGTTGGCGGCGCCGGCGACGATTTCGCCGCGACCATTCTCGACGACGAAGCGGATACCGCGATTACCGACGGCGAAGCTCCTTTCACCGGACGGTATCGGCCCCTCGAACCGCTGTCGGCCATGGACGGCTTGGACGTGCTGGGGACCTGGACCTTGGAGGTCGGCGACCATGGGTCGCGGGACCAAGGGATCCTCCACGGCTGGGCACTGGTTGCCGAACGGGGGGTCGCGCTGCCACCCCGCATCGCGTCCATTGACCCGCTTCCGGCCGACGGCGACGACGCGTGGGGAACGCTGGACATTCTCGATATTCGCTTCTCCAAAGAGATGAACCCGGCCAGCGTCAACCATGCCGACTTCTGGGAGCTGCTGGAAGCAGGGCCCGACGGGTTGTTCGACTCGGCCGATGACGTCCCCTACGCGATTACCGTTTCGCCGCCGTACGTGGACGGGATGACCGCCGCGTTGGAGATCGGCGCGGGGCAACTGCCCGTCGGCAACTATCGCCTCACCGTCGCCAGCGGCGGCCTCGTCAGCCTGTCCGGCACGGCTCTGGACGGAAACGGGGATGGGACCGGCGGCGACGACTACGTGACTCACTTCCGGCTGCTCCCGGCCGACTGGTATCCGTCCGGCAACGTACCCAAGCCGATCAACGACCGGGCCACCGTCACGTCGACCTTGACCGTCGCGGAGTCCTTCCCCATCGCCGACCTCGACGTGAAGATCGACATCACGCACAGCTACGATGCCGACCTGGACGTCTATCTTATCGCCCCCAACGGCATCCGGATCGAGCTGTTTACCGACGTGGGCGGCAGCGGCAACGACTTCGCCGGCACCGTGCTCGACGACGAGGCGGACACGGCCGTCATCGACGGCCAGTCGCCTTTCAGCGGCCGTTTCCGGCCCGAACAGCCCTTCTCCATCCTCGACGGTCTGGATGCCCAGGGCACCTGGACCCTGGAGGTCACCGACGACAACGCAATCGACCCGGGCACGTTGAACGCGTGGGGAATCATTATCGAGCGAGAAGCGGTGATCCCGCCGCGAATCGCTTCGGTCGACCCGCTTCCGCCGGACGGCGGTCAGATCCTGGGGCCGGTCGATCATTTCGAGGCCCACTTCTCGGAAGCGATGGAAGCCACCACGGTGAACAACGCCGGTCACTGGGAGTTGACGGGGGCCGGGGCCGACGGACGCCTCGATACGGCGGACGACGTCCACTACCCGCTTACCGTCACTCCGGCCTACGCTTCCGGACTCACGGCAACGCTTGAACCGAGCGTGGAACGGTTGCCGCCGGACAACTACCGCTTCACCGCGCTCGGCAGCGGGCTGAGCGACCTGTTCGGCACTCCTCTGGACGGAGACTCCGACGGCACCGGCGGCGACGACTACGTGACGCACTTCACCGTGTTGCCGGGCACCCAGTATCCTTCCGCCGACGTCCCCAGGAACCTCGCCGACTTCGGCACCATCACGTCGACCCTCACCATCGACGAGTCGTTCGTGATTGCCGACCTCAACGTCCAGATCTCCATTTCGCATACCTACGACAGCGACTTGGACGTCTATCTCTTTGCCCCCGACTTCACCCGGATCGAGCTCTTCACCGACGTCGGAGGCAGCGGCGACGGCTTCAGCGGCTTGGTGCTCGACGACGAAGCCGCGACCTCCATCACCCAGGGCGCGGCCCCGTTTGCCGGGCGGTATCGGCCGGAGGGGCTCCTTTCCGCCGTCGACGGCTCCAACGCGCTGGGAACGTGGACGCTGGAAGTCACCGACGACGCGGCGCTGGACCAGGGGATCCTCGAAAGCTGGACGCTGATTCTCGAGCGCGCCAGCCCCGCCGACCCCCCGCGCATCGTGGGCCACCTGCCGGACGGCGTAGCGGTGGGGCCGGTCGAGGCCGTGCGCGTCGCATTTGACCAGCCGATGAACCAGAGCAGCTTCTCGCCGACCGAGGACGTGCTGAGCTTCATCGGCCCGGAAGGTCCCATCTCCCCCATGGGGTACAACTGGCTGGATCCCCAAACGCTCGAAATCCTGTTTGCCCCGCAGCAGGCCGCAGGCGCGTACACGATCGTCGTCGCGCCGCAGATCCTCGACACCTCGGGAACGCCACTGGACCAGGACGGGGACCTGTTCGCCGGGGAGACCCCCGACGACCAATACACGGCCTCTTTCACGCTTGCACAACCACTAGGAACGGTCGCCTTTTTGGATCTCGACGGTCTGGACCCCTCGGCCGGCGAGCTCTGGTATCAACTCCAGACCACGCGCCAGGGCGTGCTGACCCTGGAGGCGAACTTCCAGGTCGGGCTTGGGAACGTCGAGCTTGCGTTGTACGCCGATGGCGTGAGCGGCTCCCCCGTGGCCGTCTCGATCCCCACCTACGGGAACCGGCGGATCGATCGCGAGGTGGACGCCCCGGGTGAGGTCTACTATCTGAAGCTGAGCGGAGACTACTCCGACGTCGATCTCCGCTTGGCCAACGTGCTCAGCCGCGACGGCACCACGGTGACCGTCTTCGCGACTGATGGTGAAGACCGGTTCGAGTTCGAGACGTCGACGGCCCGCCAGGTGGCCATCAACGGCCTCCGGTACGAGTTCGAGACCACCGAGGTCTCGTCGGTGACCTTCCTTGGCGGCCCTGGGGACGAAGCGATCCTCTACGGGAGTGACCCGGAAGAGGTGATGGAGATGTGGCCCAATCGGGGTACGCTCACCCGCAACGGCTACACGGTGGCCATAGAGGGCGCGGAATCGATCACCGCTCGCGGCGGCGCCGTGGCTCACCTATACGACTCCGCAGAGAGTGACACCTTCATCGCCACGCCGGGGTCGGCCACGCTCTCCGGCGACGGGTTCTCCAATCGGGCCGAGCTGTTCGGGCAAGTGATCGCATACGCGACCGCGGGCAGCGGCGACGTGGCCTCGCTCTACGACAACGCGACCGGGAAAGATACCTTCGTCGCCAAGCCCGACTATGCCGAGCTGTACGGGGAGGGGTTCCGTAACCGGGCCGAATCGTTCGACTACGTGTACGGCTTCTCCACCCTGGGCAACGACGACGTAGCCGCCCTCTACGACGACCCCGACGGCGTAGACACGTTCAAGGCCTGGCCCGACGAAGCGAAGCTCTATGGCGACGGCTTCTACTACCGGGTCAAGTCGTTCCGCTACGTGCACGCCTACGCGACCGAGGGCAACAACGACGTAGCCGTCCTCTACGACAATCCCGGGGGGCGCGATACGCTGAAGGCTTGGCCCACGGAAGCCAAGCTCTACGGTGACGGCTTCTACAACCGGGCCAAGTCGTTCCGCTACGTGCACGCCTTCGCCACGGCCGACGACGGGGACGTGGCCAGACTGTACGACGACCCCATCGGGCAGGACACTCTGAAGGCGTGGCCCAACGAGGCCAGACTCTACGGCGACGGGTTCTTCAACCGCGTCAAGTCGTTTCATTCGGTGTACGCCTATGCCACTCCCGGTGGAGACGACGTGGCCAGGCTGTACGACGATCCGGCCGGAAAGGATACGTTTGAGGCCTGGCCCGAGATGGCCCAACTCGTCGGCAATGGGTTTCGTAATCAGGTCACGTCCTTCCGGTATGTCAACGCGTACAGCACGCCGGGCCACGAAGACCTCGCTTTGCTGCACGCTTCGGCGGGGCAAGACACGTTTGAGGCATGGCCCCACGAGGCCTGGCTGTCTGGAGCTGGGTTCTCGAACCGGGTCGTCTCCTTTCCTCGCGTGGAAGCTTATGCCACCGAAGGGGGGAACGACCTAGCCAGGCTCTTCGATTCCGCGCTGGACGATCTGCTGGAAGCGCGGGACAACTGGGCCCGCTTGTCCAATGCCGGCTTGGCGTTTGCCAACCTGGCAGTCGCCTTCGAGACGGTCGAAGCGACCTCCAGCAATGAAGGCGACACCAAGGACATCGACCCCGCGGTCGATTTCCTGATCACCCACGATCTCTGGCAGCCTTGACGGGTGCCTTGCGGCCCGCTCTTCGGTAGTCCTCTTCGACGACACTCGCCCCGCTCTTCATCAGTTGCCCGGCGGACTGCCGATGGTCGGGAACCTTGCCTCATTGACCGCCCAGCTCAATTCGCCACCCTTCTCCGCGCCGGACCGCTAATCGCTCCATGTCCCCTATTTTCACGTAACGAGTGGGGCGGGAACGCAAAACGCCGTCATTTTCCGCAGGCTTTACCTTTCTTGCTCAACTGCCACGACTGGCGTGTCCGATACTATCGTCACCACCGGCATGCATGGACTCTCCACACGGAGGAGTCGGTGTGAATACGATCACTCAGCTCTCACTGAGGTACATTGGAGCCATGTCGCTATCCCGGACAAAGACGTTACTGGCAGCGTGGACATTGGTACTCGTGGCCGCCGTACCCGTTCTCGGTGCCCACCCAGTGGGGATCGACGATCTGCAACTTTTCGCCCCGGCCGATATGAGCCAGTACGGGGGCGGGTACCGGGCAAACGAAGGGTTCTTCTTTTCCTTCGACATGATGCTCATGTGGCCCAGCAAACCCGACCCGGGATTGATCGGCGACCCCACCACGCGACGGGTCGTGATCACGCCCCAAAACCCCGACGTGGACGACGATGGCTTTTTCGATCCCGGCTTCGAGCCCCAGAAGGTCATCGAATCCAGCACGCTTAGCACGGGAGTGTTCGATTCGGACGGGGTGTCGGGGCAGCGCTATGACTTCGGATTCATCGAGGGCCATCACGGCTGGCTTTCCAGTTTCCTCAACATTCGCCCGCAAACTCAGACCCTGCGTGCCTCGGACGCGCACGTGGTCTTTGTCGATGCTCCCTTCGGTTCGCCTCCGCAATACCACCTACAGGGGCCCATCTGGACCATAATCGATCCCCCTGCTGTGGGCATAGGCGACGGCCCTCTCTGGATCGACGACTTGCAGGTCAGATTCGACGACCTGGAAGCCCGTTACAAGATCACCACGTGGGGCGCGGAACTGAGCTACATGTACCGGATGCACCCGTTCCACTGCGGCGGGATCCTGGAGTGGTTCGTTGGGGCGCGATACATGGAGATCGATGACCGGTTCTCCGTCGATGCCCGAGAGCGTATCGCCGAGGGGGACGACGCCCCGCCCGAAAACATTCCTCACGGCTTGGGCGATAGCTGGTGGGAGAACCGGGTGGAGAACCACGTCGTTGGGCCGCAGGTGGGATTGCGGTGGTACCGCACGGGCAACCGCTGGACGTGGTCCACGGAGGCTCGCTTCTTCTCCGGCTTCAACCAACAGAACATCAAGCAGCAAGGCCTGCTGGGAGAGCATCTGAATCCCCAGGGCGTCATTGACGCTGCCTTGGACGACGACCAGGAAGGCGTGCTGAAGATCTCGAACATGGCGGCGTCCGCCTTCTCCCACGACCGACGCTTCCATGAGTGGAGCCCCGCGGCGGAACTCCGCGTCGATCTGAAGTACCAGCTCACCCGATCGGTGTCAGCCGGCGTCGGTTGGACGGGAATCTGGGTCGACGGGATCGCCCGAGCCCCGAACACGATCGACTATATCCTCGGGCAAAATACGGTGATGGGCATCAACGACCAGAATCACGAGGACTTCCTCGCGCACGGGCTCAATTTCCGTGTCGAACTGAACCGTTAGGGCACGTTCGCCCGAAGGGCCCTGCTCTTCACGCCAGGGCCCCCGGCAGCCCGACGACCTATCTCGATCGAATCGACCGGACCATCGACGAAGCCCCGGATGCAAGCCGGGGCTTTGTTGCATTCGGAGGTTTGCAGCCCCGGATCGCTGCTTTGGCACTTCGCAGGAATAGCCCATCCAAAATGGCGAGGCGCGGCCCACCGAGAGAATCGCCCAGGCTGTTTGTGCGCGGGCCCTCCGCGTGGGAAGCTTCGTCGGCAGGGACGATTGCCGCGTGACCCACGGACCGGCATGCGGCCGGCTTTCGCAACGCATGGACCGGATGCATGCGATCGGTGCGCATCCGGAGCACGCAACCGGCTTCCGGGCGTGCCGCGTCGTCACTTCGCCGCCGGCCGATCAGGTGGATCGAATGGACTCCAGGGAGGCCCTTCGCCGCGACTTCGCCCGGCCCAGATGCACAGGGTCGATCTTCTCCAGTTCCTCCGCTACGACGTCGATCGCATAGCGGATCTGCTCTTCGGTGTGCATCGACGTGAGGAAGAACCGCAACCTGGCGGCGCTCTCTTCCACGGCCGGGTAAAGGATCGGCTGCACGTTCACGCCCCGAACGAACAGGGCCTTGGACAACTGGAGACAATGCACCGAGTTACCCAAGATCACCGGCACCACCGGCGAGTCCTTGCTCATCCCGGTGTTCAGGCCACGCTCCCTGGCCAGCTCGAGGAACAAGCGTGACCGCTCCTGGAGCCGCGTGACCCGCTCGGGCTCGGCCTCCAGCACTTGGAGCGCGGCGAGTGCCGCCCCGGCGTTCGGTGGCGACATGCCCACGCTGAAGACGAAACCGGGTGCCGTGTACTTCAAGTACTCCACCAGGGCCTTCGAGCCGGCAATGTACCCACCGCAACTACCGAAGGACTTGCTCAGCGTGCCCATCCAGATGTCCACGTCCGCCGGATCGACCCCGCAATGTTCCGAGATCCCGCGTCCGTGCGGTCCCAGGGTACCCATCGAGTGCGCCTCGTCGATCATCAGCAGGGCGTTGTGGCGCTTCTTCACTTCGACGAACCCAGGCAGATCGGGGATGTCGCCGTCCATGCTGTACACGCCTTCGATCACGACCAGCACGCGACGATACTCATGGCGAAACTGCTCGAGAAGCTTGTCCACGGCCCGCCAGTCGTTGTGGGCGAAAGGTCGGCGCCGGGCCCCCGAGAGCAAACCACCCTGGACGATGCTGTTGTGAGCAAGCCCGTCCTGGAGGATCAAGTCCCCCGGGCCAAACAGATGGCCGATCGTGCTTTCGTTGGTGGAGTGACCGCCGACGAACACCACCGCGTCCTCGGTGCCGAGGAATCGGGCGATCGTCCTTTCTAGCTCGACGTGCAGGTCTTTCTGGCCGGACACGAGCCGGCTGGCCGACACGCTGGTGCCGTACTTGGCGGCCGCGTCCTGGGCCGCCTTGACCACCACCGGATCGCCCGACATCCCCACGTAGTTGTAGCTCGTGAAGTTGACGTACTCCCGGCCATCGATCGTCGTGCGGTCGTTGGTAAGCCCCTGGTGCACCGTGAAGAACGGATTCCCCAGGCCGGTATTCTCCAGCAGGTCGAGGTTCTGGCGCAACCTGACGTACTCGGGGAACTTGTCGACCTGGTAACACTCGGGGGGGGTCTCACTGCCGGCCGACCTGGCGACCTTGGCCCGCGGCTCCTTACTCAAGTACTGGTCGACGGCCGTTACGACCTGGCGGCACGTCTCCAGATCCGGGAGGATCTCCTCGGGAAATCGTCCTCCAAACCGTTCCTCGAGCGAAGCCATGATCTCCATCCGCTCGAGCGAATCCAGCCCGATCTCGGTGATCCGCGAGTCCAGGGTTAGACCGTCCGCCCGATCCTTGGCCACCAGGCGAACCTGTTCGAGGACCAGTTCGGCCGTTGTCTCCCCGTTACCCGACACGGCCCCACCGGCCGAGGCAGGCACCACCCCCCTGACCTCGACCCGCGGTGTGTCGGCAGCGGGCGGCTGCACGGCGGGCGAGGCGTCGTCCGACGACTTGCGGGCTTGTTGGACCGGGGCGGTCGCCGCGTCTGGGCCGTTAGCGTCTCCATCCTTACGCGTACTGGAAGCGGGGGCCGTGGGCTGGGGCGCGTCTCCGGCCTTCCACGCGGCCACGACCGTCAATGAGTCGCTCAGGTAAGCGTCGCGGCAGGCACGCCGCTGGATCTTGTTGCTCGACGTCTTGGGAACGCTGCCCGCCTTGACCAGGACGATCTTCTCGATGGCCATCTCGTGCTCGGCAGAAATGGCCCGTCGAATCGCGTCGAACACGGGCGTCAGATCGCCTTTGACGCGGCGCTCGATTTCCTGGACCACGACCAACTGCTCGCGACCATCGGCCTCGATGGTAAATACCGCCCCGCTGTCCGGGCGCAACTTGGGATGGCTGCCCTGGACCGTCAACTCCACGTCGTGCGGGTAGATGTTGACGCCGTGCAGGATGATCAGGTCCTTGATCCGCCCGGTGACGAACAGCTCGTCCTCGTGCAGGAATCCCAAGTCGCCGGTCCTCAGGAACGGCCCCTCGCCCGTGTCCTTCAGGTGCGCCTCGAAGGTCTCCTGGGTGGCGTCGGGTTTTCGCCAGTATCCCTGGGCCACGCTGGGGCCGCGCACCCAGATCTCCCCGATCTGGCCGTCGGGGCAGGTGGTCATCGTCTCGGGGTCGGCGATCACGATCGTCTGGTCGACCATGGTCTGGCCACACCCGACCAGCTTCCGAACTCCGTCGGCGTCCGGCTTGCTTTCCGCCACGCGCCCCTCCCCAATGGCGGCGGCGTCGAACGCGCGAATCCGCGGCGGCAGCTTGGGATATCCGCCGGAGACGATCAGAGTGGCCTCGGCCAGCCCAAAGCAGGGGAAGAACGCCTCGCGTCGGAAACCGCACGGCCCAAAGGCCTCGACGAACCGCTCGATCGTCTCCTCGCGGACCGGCTCGGCGCCGTTGAAGGCGAGTTCCCAACTGCTCAGATCGAGCTTGGCCCGTTGTTCCGCCGTGATCTTCCGCACGCACAACTCGTAGGCGAAGTTGGGACCTCCGCTGGTGGTGGCCCGGAAACGGCTGATCGCGGAAAGCCAACGGTATGGCCTCTGCAAAAAGGCCATGGGCGACATCAGGATGTTGGGCCGCCCCACGTATAAGGGCTGCAGAACCCCCCCGATCAAGCCCATGTCGTGGTAGCTCGGAAGCCAGAACACGCCCAACCCGGATCGCGTGTGCTCGAACACGTGGGCGATCGCCGCCGAGTTGTGGAGCAAGTTGGCGTGATTGAGCATCACGCCTTTCGGCGTCCCGGTCGACCCGGACGTGTATTGCAGGAACGCCAGCGTGTCGCCGTAGATGTCCGGCATTTCCCACCGTTCATCCATCCGCTTCGGGACGCCACAGGTAGCCAGCCACTTCAACTCCTTCAGGTGCGGCGTTTCGTCGATCAGGGGCTCCACGCGGCGGAGCACCACGTCGGTGGTCAAGGCAACGATCGCTTCGGCGTCGTCCGCGATGGCCTGAATCCGGTCCATGGAGCGGTTTCGGCGGGGCGGATAGACGGGCACCGCCGCCACCCCGGCGTAAAGACACCCGAAGAAGGCCGAAATGAACTCCAGCCCCGGCGGATACAACAACAACGCCCGCTGGCCGACCAGCCCCAACGACTCCAGCCAAGCCCCAATCGCCCGGGCCTGGCGGTCCAAATCCTTGTTCGTCAAGCAGACCTGCTCGTCCTCGCCGTTCACCAGGAACGTGAAGGCGACATCGTCCGGCTGATGCCGAGCACGATGGCGGACTAGTTCGACCAGATTGGGTGGACCGAAGAACGTTCCGGGCAGATGATCTAGATGCACAGTTATTTGAGCTCCCGCTACGCAAGAACCGCGTTGGCCGACTACCTCCCAATCACGCGAGGGGCAGCACGAATCGAGGTGGGGCAAGTCGTGGAAGGACGATAGGTGGGTGTCCCGTTAGGACGCCGGCTTGGCAGCCGGCTTCCCGTAACGAGAAGACCTCGCTGCACCCGTTGAACCAGTGCGAGCACCGACTCTGCGGGTTATCCAATTTAGTCAGCCTACCACGAATCTGTCGCCGTTTCAAATCAGTACCCTCAAATCGCTTCGGCCGATCGTGACCTCTTTGAGGAACCGATTCGGTCGCGCCCAAAAAACTTCGCGCCTCTCTTCATTGCCCACATCTTATGCGAATTGCTCAGATTACTCAATCCACCCCCCTGACGGGTGTGAGCCGGAGGATGTTTGGGATCCCCCGGTTGGTCAAGATATTCTCCTACGCCTGACCCCCATGTCGCGGATGCCCGAATCTGCGACACCCACGAAGTGGCGGAGGGTTGGCGCGATACGCGCGTTGCCGTGCTGACACGTCACGCACCGTCCCGACCATGAGCAACGCAAACGCCGATTCCCCTGACTGGGGGGACTGGCTGAACCGGGGCCGTTCAACTATGGAGAATCGCGCCCCAAGAGGCCGGTTCCGATTTGACACGAGACCAAGTGTTTATAGAATTGCGGTCAACCCTGCTAGGCCGCTGATGGGCGAGGCGTCGGCCGTGTTCGACGACTCCCGCCCCAGAGAGCCTCGCTACGGGCGCATAGCTCAGTTGGTTAGAGCGCGTCCCTGATAAGGACGAGGCCGGAGGTTCGAGTCCCCCTGCGCCCACTAGATAAAGCCCGACGTGGCAATGAGTTGCGTCGGGCTTCTCTCTTGGCCTGAGGGCGGTCAGGTGGTTTGCGCTACCCGGGGGCGTACCGACCGCCTCGCTTTTCTGCGTCCGCCTCCTTCTGGAACATGACACACGGGCTTGCCATAGTCGTGTGTCATTTCTGGCGAGCGAGGGGGCGCTTGTGGCATGGCGATGCGGATCGAGCGCGGGGAGCGAACGATCGTCGCCATCATGGACGGCGAATCGAAGCATCGCGTGCAGGAAGAAGAGATTCCACGGGAGGATTCCGCATCGCGTGAGAAGCACGAAAGGCCGAGCTCCGCTGGGGAGCCCGGCCTTTTCACGGCGTTCGCGACGTTGCGAGCGGCTGGTCGGCTAATCCTCATCCTTCCTTAGCTTGGCCAGCACACTGTAGTCTTCCAGCGTGGTGGTGTCGCCCACGGTCTCTCGGCCGGCGGCGATGTCACGCAGGAGGCGTCGCATGATCTTGCCGCTGCGGGTTTTGGGAAGTGCGCTGGTGAAGTGGAGGTCGTCGGGGACGGCCAGGGCGCCGATCTCTTTGCGGACGTGCAGCCGGAGCTCCTTGCGCAATTCGTCGCTCGGCTCGGCGTCGCTGGTCAGGGTGATGAACACGGCCACGGCCTCGCCCTTGATCTCGTGGGGCCGGCCCACCGCCGCCGCTTCGGCGACCGCCGGGTGGCTCACCAGGGCGCTTTCGATCTCGATCGTGCTGAGCCGGTGCCCGGAGACGTTCAGCACGTCGTCGATGCGGCCCATGATCCAGTAGTAGCCGTCGTCGTCGCAGCGGGCGTTGTCTCCGCAGAGGTACTTGCCGGGCACGTCGCTCCAGTACTGCGCCTTATATCGCTCGTCGTCGCCCCAGATGCCCCGGATCATGGCCGGCCACGGCTTGGCGATCACCAGCCACCCTCCACTGCCGGCGCCCACGGGCTTTTTGTCCTCGCCGACGATCTCGGGCACGACGCCGGGCAGGGGCTTGCAGCAGCTTCCGGGCTTGGTGGAGATTGCGCCGGGGAGGGGCGTCATCATGATGCCGCCGGTCTCGGTCTGCCACCAGGTGTCGACGATCGGGCACCGCTCGCCGCCGATTTTGGCGTGGTACCACATCCATGCCTCGGGGTTGATGCCCTCGCCCACGGTGCCCAGGAGCCGGAGGCTCGACAGGTCGTGCTTCTCGACCCAATGGTCGCCCCACTTGATGAACGCCCGGATGGCCGTCGGAGCGGTATAGAAGATGTTCACGCGATACTTCTCGATGATCTCCCAGAAGCGGCCTTCGTCGGGCCAGTTGGGGGCCCCCTCGTACATCAGGCTCGTCGCCCCGGCCGAGAGCGGTCCGTAGACGATGTAACTGTGCCCGGTGATCCAGCCGATGTCGGCGGTGCACCAGTAGACGTCCTCGTCGCGGACGTCGAACACCCACTCGGTCGTTTTCTTGACGTACAGGTTGTAGCCGGCGGTGGTGTGCTTCACACCTTTCGGCTTCCCGGTCGAGCCGCTGGTGTAGAGGATGAACAGCGGGGCCTCGCTGTCCATGGGCTCGGCGGGGCAGTCGGGCGAGGCGTCGGCCATCAGGTCGTGCCACCAGTGGTCGCGGCCTTCCTGCATCTCGACCTCCATCCCCACCCGGCGAAGCACGACGCACTTCTCGACCGTGGGCGACTTCTCCAACGCTTCGTCGGCGGCCGTCTTCAGCGGAAGCTGCTTGCCGCGCCGCCAGGCGCCGTCGGCCGTGAGGAGCACCTTGACGGAGGCGTCGTTGTTGCGATCGGCCACCGCCTCGGCCGAGAACCCGGCGAACACGATCGAATGGATCGCGCCGATCCGGGCACAGGCCAACATGGCGATCACCAGCTCGGGCACCATCGGCATATACATGGCGACCATGTCGCCCTTCCCCACGCCGAGGCCCTTCAACGCGTTGGCGAACTTGCAGACCTCGTGGTGGAGCATCTGGTAGGTGAGCACGCGGGTATCCCCGGGCTCGCCTTCCCAGACGATCGCGGCCTTGTTCTGCCGGGCGGTGCCCAGGTGGACGTCGAGGCAGTTGAAGCAGACGTTCGTCTGGCCGCCCACAAACCACTTGGCGAACGGCTCGTCCCACTCCAGGACCTTGTCGAACGGCTTGAACCAGTGGAGTTCCCCGGCCAGCTTGCCCCAGAAGCCCTCCATGTCGTCGGCCGCCTCCTTCCAGAGCCTCTCGTACTCCTCCATCGAGCCGATGCACGCCTTCTCGGCGAACGCCTTCGGCGGCGGGAACAGCCGCTCCTCTTTCATTACCGTGTCGATCTGGCCTGATTTGTCCTTTGGCATGTGCGGCTTCCTCCGAATCGCTCTGAGAGTACCTGTTGGCTGCGGTTAGCGAGATTCAAAACGATCGATTGTAAGATCGCTGGGATGGCGTGTCAACGGACGGGGCCAGTGGTCCTGGGTGCGGACAGCAAGGATTTCGGCGCGGGTCCCGCTGGTCCTGCGTTCGCGTGTCTATCGTTCTTCGGTCCATATCTCTCTTGCCGAGCGAGGTCGGTGGGTCCGGCGCTGGCTGCATACCTGCGGGGCTCTGCCCTATGCTGGCACAGGTCTGAGGAAAAAAATCGATGCGTCGCGCAGGCGGCCTCATTCCTTGTCGCTGTATTCCAGGCGGATACACAACTCTATATTGGGGCCCAATATGCCCCGAAGGAGGCATTCGCGGCGTGCATACGTCAGAAAGCAATTACGCACATGCGTCGCGCGACTGAGCCTGGTAGCGCGGACAGGCCACCCCGGGAGGACTCGACTTCGCAGTACTTGAGCACGATGCAAGGGCGGGCGCGCACCCACCCCGGCGCCCAGTCGCACCCGCACCTCTCAAGAGGGGGCTTGTCGTGGTTTGAGGTTTCGGCTATTAAAGGTTAACCGTGGGGTGGAGTCCCTGGTTGGGTGAATCTACGGAACCTCCGCGCGGCGTAGCCGATACGCACGCGCGACTCTGTCTCGAGGGGGAAGAAAATGGACCTCATTGATCGGCTGAGAGAACTCTCTGCGCGTAAGGCCAAGCAGATCGAGCTTCTGCAGACAGAGGAAGCCACGAAGAACGCGCTAGTGCTCCCTTTCATCACTGCCCTGGGCTACAACGTGTTTGATCCTATGGAAGTCGTGCCGGAATACACAGCGGACGTTGGGACCAAGAAGGGCGAGAAGGTCGATTACGCCATCATGCGCGATGGCAAGCCGATCATGCTTTTCGAATGCAAGTGTGTCCACACTGACCTGGATAAGGAGCACGGATCGCAGCTCTACCGCTACTTCTCGGTCACAGACGCACGATTTGGGGTTCTCACGAACGGCGTGATCTACAAGTTCTTCTCCGATCTGGAGGAGCCGAACAAGATGGATTCCAGGCCGTTCCTCGAGTTCAACCTCTTCGACTTCAGCGAGCAAGTCGTGGAACAACTCAAGAAGTTCGCCAAGGACAGTTTCGACCTGGAGAACATCCTTTCCACCGCCAGTGACCTGAAATATACCAAGGGCATCAAGCGGATCCTCGCTGAGGAATCCGCCAATCCCTCGGAGCAGTTTGTCCGAATACTCGCAGGGCGAGTCTACTGCGGCCACAAGACGCAGGCCGTGATGGACCAGTTTACGGAGATTACCAAGCGGGCATTTCATGAGTTTGTCAGCGAGCGCGTCACCGAACGGCTGAAGTCGGCGCTCGAAGAGCCGGGGAGCCAACTACCCGAGCGGCCTCCCGGTGGGGAGAGTGGGGAGGTTGAGGTGGCGCCAACGAGTAAGATCGTAACCACACAAGAAGAGATTGAAGGCTTCTACATTGTGAAATCGATTCTCAGGGAAGTCGTTGAGCCCAAACGCGTCTTTATGCGCGACACAATACGCTATTGTGGGATCCTACTGGACGACACCAACCGCAAGCCCATTTGCCGGCTTTGGTTGAACTCCCCTGAAAACAAGTGCTTGGGCCTCTTCGATGAGAACAAGGAAGAGACAAAGCATCCGATCGAGGACGTCAACGACATCTACAAGTTTGCGGATGAGTTGAGAAAGCGAGTTCTGCTGTACGAGTCGAGTCCCCCTGCTTGAGGCCCCTCACCCTTGTTCTGACAGTACAGGCCGGCTCGAGGCACGCGGCCCGGGCGGCAAACGCACGAGAGAAACGCGAGTCTCATGGCGAGACTCACTCTATGCCAATTCCGCTGCTACCCAAACGCCTCCCGCAACTGATCCAGGTGGCGGGGGCAGGCCACCCGGGGGTCCTCGTCCTCCTCGTACTCCAGCACGATGTATCCGCGATAGGCGGCGTCGGTCAGGATTTGCGCCAGTCGGCGGAAGTCGGCGGGGATCTTCTTGCGGTCCGGGCCGGAGACGACCACTTTCACCTGGACGTTGAGCGAGTAGGGAGCCAGCTTGGCCAGATCGGCGTACATCTGGTCGAGCGTGGTCCAGTCGCGCAAGTTGCCCGTGTCGAGGTTGACGCCGAACCAGGGGCTCTTGACGTCCTCCACCAGCCGCATCATCCCGGCCAGCTTGGTGGTCAGGCCGCCGTGGTTTTCCAGCGCCAGGAAGATGCCGTGCCCGCCGGCGTGCTCGCAGCACTCCTCGATGCCCTCCACGGCCAGCCGGTAGGCTTCGTCCTCCGTTTGGCCCTTGCGGGGCCGGCCGGAGAAGATCCGGATCACCGGCGCCCCGAGGATCTCGGCGTACTCGATCCACTGCTTGACTTGAGCGATTTGCTTGTCCCGCTCGGGGCCGGGCGGGTGGCAGAAGTCGTTGCCCACGGCCGTTCCGGAGATATCCAGCCCGAGACGGAAGGCCAAGCCTTTGAGGTGCCGCAGGTAGTCGAGTGTCAGCTCCTTGGGGAAGTAGTACGAGGTCGGCTCGGTCCCTTCCAGGCCAAAGCGGGCGCAGTCGGCGAGGAAATCGTCGATCGTGAGCTCGGGCGGGTCGCCGGTAAGCAGCTTCCGATAGCTATACCCGGCCAGACTGAACTTGAACTTGGCCGCCCCGTTCCGCTGGATCGGGCTGACCGCGGGCGTCTGCGTGGGGAACATCCCGCCCGCAATGCCGCCAACGGCGCCGGCAGCGACCAGGGTCGCGTCGCGGAGGAAATGTCGCCGATCTTTTCGCTTGGACATAGGATCATCTCTCGGGCAATGTGAATCAGTCTGCGGCATTTCCGTATCGGCGGGATGAGGAGACCCACGCCGAGCGCCCGCGCCAAGTATCGTCTGCGCGAATCCCATTTCGGCGGAGTCGGGAGACCTCGGCGGACGCGCCGAGCGCACGGGGAATCGAGGGTGGACGAAACCGGCCCCCAGATTGTTCCTGCCCGCCACGCCGGCCGCAAGAGGTCGATCGGAGGGAATTTGCCAAAAAACTCAGTTTGACCCGGGTTTGCGGCCCAAGCATACTTGATTGTTTTCGTACCGCCCGCGCGCTTCTGGCAGACGATAGAGCATGGGAAATGGGTAAGAACCCCGCCTCGCTATGGGAGCACCTCTCGCGATGAATTGTGGACCGGGCATGACCGTCGAGGCGGACCGCGGCCGACCGGGCGTGGCTGAGAAGACGCCACTTGTACCCTCCACCGGGACCGTCGTGGCGGCGTTGGCGGGCATCGCCGCCGCATGGCTCGCGGCGGGCTCGACAGGTCTTTTGGCCCATCCGCTACGACATGGCTTGGCCTGGGTTGCCCTGGCCGTCAGCCTCGTTGCCGCTTGGCCCCCGCGGCAGACGTGGCTTGAACGTCTGATCCTGCTGGCAGCGCTGGTCGTGGCGGTGGGCATGATGGTACCGGCGATGCCCGTCTACAACGTGCTGGCCGCCTGCCTGGTGTTATCGATGCTGTCCCGGGCGAACCGCGGCGTGGACCAGCGAGTGCTCCTTCTCGCGGCGCTTGGGGCCGCCGTCTTGGGCGTTTACCTGCTGGCCTGCACGTCGATCCCGACCGTCTGGTCGATCGCCGACGCACTTGGCCGGGCGTTGGGACGGATGGCCGCCGCGGTCTCGGGCAGACCGCTTTGGATCGGGGCCACGTTCGCCGGCCTCGATTTTCTGGTGCTGATGGCCGCCCTCTACGTCGGTTGGCTGGCCTGGACGGGCCCACCGCGGCTTGCCCGTGCTATGTACGCGGGGGTGGCGATCCTCGGTGGACACTTGGCCTACCTCGTGGTGTTGTCCTACTCCATGGACCTGTACGCGGCGTTGCCGCCGGCCCCTCCTCCGCCGGAATTCCGGGACTATATCCCGTCGCCCTGGAGCTGGAGCGATGCCGCCCGCAGCTTGCTGCCCTGGAACGTGCCCCTGTTGGCCGGGGCGATCCAGTTGGCCGTGGCCGCGATGATGTTTCGCTGGGCGGTCTGGCTGCCGGCTGCCAAGGCGAGCCCGGAAGAGATCGCGACAAGCGAAGATCGTCCTGGGCAGCCAACCGCGAGGCACGGCGCGCAGCGCAAGCGGAAGCAAGACGACGAGACCTCGGGCCAAAGGAGAGAAATCGAGAGACCGGGCGACCCCGCGGCTTCCGCGGACTGGCGACAGAAGGCACTCACCTGGGCTCCGGTGATTTTGGCGGTCATCGTCCCGCTGCTGACCACGCTGGCCCCCGGGCGGTCGAATCTGTCGGGCAAAAGGATCGTCGCCTACAACCAGGGTTACCTCGACTGGGAAAGACCTGTCCACGACCGTTATGGGCAGGCTTCCGCCGGGATGTACGGGATGCTGCCGGAGTTTGTGGTCAGCCTGGGCGGGCAACTCGATGCGTCGGACGAACTCCTCGCGCAAGACCTCGACGGGGCCGACGTCCTGCTGTTGATCCATCCGGTCGGCCCTTGGCCCGAAGACCGGCTCCGGCGGGTGCGGGAGTTCGTCCGGCAGGGCGGCTCGCTCCTGGTGCTGGCGGGCACGCCGGTCCAGGTGGGCGAACTGACCAGCTCGTACAACGAGTTGTTGCAGCACGTGCTCGGACCCGCCGGGGGAATCGAGGTCCGCTTCGATAGCGCCACCTCGGCTAGTTGGCCCTGGCAGGACTCCTACGCGGGGCTGGCCCATCCGGCGGTATCGGGGGTCGACGACGGCCGGAACCGCTTCGGCATGGCCTCGGGGCCCTCGATCCGCGTGCGGTGGCCCGCCCGGCCCATCCTCGTCGGACGTTGGGGCTGGAGCGATCCGGGCATCGATTCGGCCGTGACGCGTGTGTTCCAGTACGACGCCGGCGAACTCCTCGGCGACCTGGTGCTGGCCGCCGAGCAGCCGTTGGGACGCGGCAGGGTGACGGTCCTGTCGGACACGGCCGGCTTCACCAATCAGGGCAACGTCAACTGCTACGTCTTCTCGGGCCGGATGCTCGCGTACCTGGCCGGGGGCGCCGGCAATCCGCAAGCGGCGTGGCGGCAGCTCCTGGGGGTTCTGGGATGTATGGCCCTGGTGGCACTGATGGCCTGGCCACCCAGCCCGACGCGGGTGGCGAGCGTGGCGGTCGTCTTGGCGCTGGTGCTGGCCGGCTCCCGCACGTTCACCTCGATGAGCATGCGGGTTCTGCCCGACGGCCGGCAGCACGCGGGCTACAACAACGTGGCCTACATCGATTCCTCCCACATGGAAGCCTTTGGCGAGCAGTTCGGCGACAGCGGCTGGGGCTTCGACGGCATCGCCGGGCTGTCGCTCACGCTGATGCGAAACGGCCTCCAGCCGTTCCTGCTGCCCGAGCTGACCAGCGAGCGGCTCGAGCGCGCGGGGATGCTGGTCTCGATTGCGCCGGCGCGGCCGTTTTCGCGGGCAGAGCGGGCGGCCGTGCGCCGCTTTGTCGAGGGCGGCGGGATCTTCATTTGCACGGTGGGGGCCGACCGCGTGGGGCCCGTGCAGCCGCTGCTGGAGGAGTTCAACCTCCGCGTGCCTCCCATCCCTATCCCGCCGCACGAGAACGTTCGCGAATCGGCGCCGATGGGACATCCCCACCGCACCCGGTACCGGCCTATGAGCGCCGATTACGACATCGGGCTCCTGTTCTATCACGGTTGGCCAGTCGAGTGCGAGAAGTCCGACGTGCTCGTTCGAACACCCGAGAACCTGCCGATAATTGCCTTCCGGAACGTGGGCCGTGGAGGGGTCGTTCTCATCGGCGACACCGCGTTTGCCATGAACAAAAACCTGGAGTACGTCGGCGGGGAGCCGTTCGGCGGCCGGTACGACAACGCCCATTTCTGGCGGTGGTTGATTAGGTCCTTAACGGGGCAAGAGCCGTGGCTCCCGCCGCCCGCGCAAGCAGCCGAGGCCCAGCCGGTGTCAAGAAACGTGGGAGACTCGGGCGCGCAGGCCGATTCCGACGCGTTGGATCCGCCGGATGCGTCCGGCGCGCCGTCCGCCGATCCGTTTGGCAGCATCCGCATCGACGAGGTGGCGCCATGATGCGGGCGTGGATCGGACTGGCGCTGCTCTCCGGCTCGTGGCTTTTGGGCCTGAGCTACTACCAGCCGGCCAACTGGCCGGCTTGGGGGGTGGTCGTCGTGCTGGGGACGGTCCTGCTGGCTTCCAGGCCCGAGCGTCTGCCCGCCCGACGCGACATGGGCGTCGCCCTCGCCATGCTCCTGCCGGCGGTGTGGCTCATGCCGTGGCCCTATCGGGCGGCGCCGCTTCTGATCGTCATCGGCCTGGTGCTCCAACTCCTGCGGATCCCGCCGCGGTGGCCCCGACCGGTTGGCTGGGGG
>Ga0307379_10004126_pt1 | contig 20855 bp, 20 predicted proteins | sample UN2MG_FD_202237 | JGI IMG/M metagenome (GOLD analysis project Ga0307379, IMG submission 202237) | Soil microbial communities from Risofladan, Vaasa, Finland - UN-2 | ecosystem: Environmental > Terrestrial > Soil > Coastal area > Acid sulfate soil | place: Finland: Risofladan, Vaasa | collected... | reverse complement strand
ATACCTGATTCACTCAAAACTCTCACTGTATACGGTGAACTGCCTTATGTAGTTCATGCCCTGCAAAGAGTAGCGCTGATAATGTCCGATGCACGCTATCATGGGCTGTTCTTCGGTATTATGGTCATGCTTCTGATCGGGGGCGTGATAATGGTTGTCGCAAAACAGGTTCTTGGAGCCAAACTTGCGCCGGTCTTATGGCTGTCTATGTTCGGCACTGTATTTGCCGGAGTCATAGTTTATCATACGTTCATTAAAAACACTTCCACAATCCTGGTTACAGATGAAACGCTTGGCGGCAAGTTTGAGAGTGTCAGCGGTGTGCCGGATGGTATAGCGTTTCTCATGGGCATGATGAACAAAATAGAAAGCGGCATTGTTGATATTATCTGGACAAGCGGAAATGTCGAGGGCTACAAAGATCAGGCCGGGGGAATAGGCTTTAATATTCTCGATAAGGCTTTTCAGAAAGGGGTTGACCTGTCAATGCTGGATGATCCGGCTAACGGCAAGTACATGAATACCTCTATCAGGAAGTATATCGAAAACTGTCTCTTGTTCGAGGTCGGAAGAGCAGGCAGCACAATCAATGTTAATGATATCAATAATAACACCGATCTTATTCCTGTTTTTGAAAAAGCGGATAGTCCGTCAATTTATACAATATGGTATGACTCAAGCAAACCGGCAGGAGAGTCTGTAAGCTGCGAGGTAGCTTGGAATAATCATATCAAAACATATCTTACAGGTCTTACTACAGCTTCTACTGCTGTTGTTAATTTCTGGGACCAGAGATGCGCACAGGCAAATCTCGGCGCTGCAAATTACGGAGCAACAGGCGGGTCTGACATTGGACAGGTTTGCAAGACAAAAGCCGAGGACCTGTGCAACTTTCTTCTCAGCACATCCGGCAACAGCGCAACGATGATGAAACAGTATCTTCTTGCCTCAGAACTGGACAAGGTTATCCGTGAAGGTTCGGCTGATGAGGCTGTCAAGACTTATGGAGATTATACCAAGGGACGCGGGCTTATTGGCTTTGCAATTATACTGAATGAATGGATGCCAACCATAAAAGGAGTTTATTGTTCAATATTTCTTGGACTTATACCATTTGTTTGCCTTCTCGTTCCCACTCCTTTATGCGGCCGCGCCCTTACTTTTATTTTCGGCAGTTTCTTCTTTCTTGCGGCCTGGGGTATATGTGATGCGATTATTCACTCTATGGCCATGGATTATGCAGTTAATTCCTTTCGTGAAATCGCACAGGGTCAAATGGGTTTGAAATCAATGATTATGTTTGAATCCGAAAGCGCAAAGGCTATGGCGGCATTCGGCGGGTCTCGCATGATGTCTCTTATGATGGCAGGCACTATGAGCAACATACTCATTAAATTCGGCGGCAGCGCTTTTGCTCACATGCTCTCGCAAACCGCAAATTCCAGGGACGGAATAGAAGCCGCAGAGAAGGTCATTGACCCCAAAGCTCGTTCCGCCGCAATGAAAGGCTATGCCGAGGCTATGCCTGTGCAGGCAGTGGCCGGTGGTTACTCCTTTCGGGATCGTGTTACTGCCGGCGCTACAAGCCAATTCAGTCAAATAGAAACAAACCTTGGCACTGTTAAGCGGCTTGGCGGGGGAATGAGCGGTCCTATGGGGGGAATGACCGCCGGTATCAGAAGCGGGCAGGCTCGTTCACTTCAGACAGCGGGCCAGGTTTACAGTCGTGAACAAAAACAGTTTATTGCCGCTCAAACAGGCAGAAATGAAGACAGTGTAGAACAAAGCCTTCAAAGATATCAAGTCAACGCATCTGAATCAAGGGCATCTGCTGTGGAGCAATTAGCTCAGGAATGGAAAAAAACACCTCATGAGGTTATGGGGTTAATGGAAAAAGCAAAGATTGGCAACTTCAAGGGTCTGAAACAGGCGTATGACAGCGCAAAAGAAACGGGAGTTAAAGGCTCGATTGATGATTTTACCGCAACAATGGCAAGAGTTGATAAAATGGGCGGCTTTGAAAACAGCGCAGCAGTCGAGAAGTTCGCCAAAGAAAACGGTTTTTCCGGCACAGAATCATTCTTGAAAACCCAGGCAGAATACAGACGATCTCAGGACGCTTCCATGATTAAAGGATTGCAGGAACAATCTGCTGACGGAAGTACAGGAGACATCGGCGCTGTACTTGGCCGGGCACAGGCCGAAGAAACCATGGCAAAACATGATTATATCCAGGATGTCGGCAAAGATGGCGTGTATCTCCAAAGCGCTGGGAAATTGTATAATGAAGCCTCTAAAATGGCGGTAAGGCAGGCATTGGACGATATTGCAAAAACAGGGAGGGTTTCCGGAGGCATTCAAAACTTGCTGAAAAGAATAGAAGGCAGCCATATTGGCCGTGCCATGCTCGCAGCACAGGGTATTGGTGACAGGATAATCAAGCCGGATGAAGCACAGAATTTCAGTTCTTGGCTTGGGAGCAGAGGAACAAATGTTGATGCCAAACAGCTTGAGGGGGCAACCGCGCAGATGAATGTCTGGGCGGATAAAAGGGGCAATCTTCAACCTTCCCTGCTCCTTACCAAGAAAGGCGAAGCGCTTGCCACCATGAACTATGCTACGAATCAAATTGCCCTCAAGAACAGGGAGGACGTAAAGGCATTTACCGGCAAAGAAGGTGATCCCGGTATGTATACAGTACGTTCCACGCCGGAGGGTTCTGTTGTGGCAATAGAAGGCAAGGGAGGATTCAGGGCAAGCGCAAGCAATGTCATACTCAGGGAAAAGGCTGACAGCAAGGGCTACCATCTGGAAAAGGTCAGTCCGGAGACTGGAAAAGCTGTTAGGGGACATACGGAGAGTGGCGCGAGTGCAACTACGTATAACGATCATGATCAGTTAAAAGGCGGAACTGATATAGACCGTAATACAATGATGAATACAGCTATATCAGGCCAGGATATAGCTGCCAACCGAATTATAAATGCACCAACAGTTGCCCGGAGAGAACAAGAAGAAATTATGCAGGCCAGAGCTTTGGCGGAAGGTCTTGGAAGCATTGTAAGTAAGAAAGGCAAGTATGCAACCTTTGTTGATACTGGAGTGGGTGGAAGCCTGAGTGTGGGCATTCCTGGCGGAAAACTTTCTGAATTTATTACAGGCGTTGGGGTAAAAGGACAGACTGATCTAGGAATTGGGCAGAGGAATGCAGAAGAATATAATTACAATCTTTTTTACGGTATGATTAGGCGGATGCAGGAAACGGCACATGAGAAATCAATGCAGCCTGACGGAATATTTGATCATAACAAATACAAAGAATTATATACTTCCGGTATTCAGGATATGGCACAAGGCGTGGATGCTCTATCAAAAGGCAAATCGGAGTTCAGTTTTGGCGCAAGTAGTATTGTTGGATCGCCGTATGAAACCATGAAAAGCTGGGGGAAGGAGGAACAATCGTCTCTAAAAGCGCCAATTTTTCATGAAATTATCAGGCCATGAGCCGAAAAGGGACGAGTGGTCTTAACGGGGAAAATAATGGTCCCAAGGGGGTTCGTTTATGTCACTCAGAAAGGGGCCAAGAGGACTTTTATCTATTTTCCAAGATTCATCATCTGTTTCTTTAGAATGATCATAAATTACACCCATCTTTTTGCCTCTTCTGTGAAGCACAATAGCATACACAATCATAGCGGCAAAAGGAATCCCGAATAAAACTATCATTACAAGCGCGGCCATATCTATGTCTTTGAGAAAATTTATGATGGTATTCATATTATTCTCCTTGAATAGCGACTATCTCATTAATTCAGATGGCTTTTATACTGAAACCACCAACGGCTCCACCTCATCCAGATTTATGGTTTTTTTAGCATGCCATAGGTTGTAACTATCCTGCATCGCCAACCAACTTTCAGGAGTACGCCCCAGCCCCTTAGAAAGCCGCAAGGCCATTTCAGGACTCACGTTACTCTGACCTTTAATCAAACGTAAAAAGGTGGAAGGTGATACCTTGAGTTTAAGGGCGACGCTACGATAGCTTATGTTTAGTGGCGCCAAATATATTTCCCGGATAAACTCTCCAGGATGAGGTGGATTGTACATACCCATTAGTGATAATCCTCATAATCGACAACATGTACGTTGCCATCTTGAAATTTAAATGTGATACGCCAGTTCTTGCTTACATCTATTGCCCATAAACCCACTCTATCACCCTTCAAGGGATGCAAACGAAATCCTGGCAAGTTAATGTCTTCAATGTTAGTTGCGGTATCCATAGCGATTAAACGCATTCTGAGCTTTTGTTTGTGATATGGCTGAATTCCTGCTACGCTGCCGGTATTGTAAAAATTTTTCAAACCTTTATGCTTGAATGATTTAATCATGTCATTTTATACTCTATATTGCGCAATATGCAACATGTTTTCGGTAAAAAGAATTATTGCAGATAATGCAGGGTGATATCCGCTCGCTCATGCCCCATATTCCAGCTTGTCTGCGACAAACATTGTTCGTGTGTGTATCCGGCCTTTTGAAGCTCAGCAAACCTCTCTTGAGCGTAATTCCATCTTAGGCCATGCGAACCTGTGTATTTCTGGTTGGATTGTTCTGCGGCGGCTTTCAGGGCCTCTCTGTATCCATTAGAGTTACTGATTCGAAATTCTCCGTGTTCGGCAATATGCATTTCAAGCCGGTGATACGTTTTTAGAGATACCAAGATAGTCCGCCCTTTTCCTCCTTTTGTGTCAGCAGGATCCAGACGAACCCGGCCAACTTCACAGCCTGCGATATCTTTTCCTATGCCCTCAAGCTGATTGGAGTGGATGAGCGAGCTTTCGTACAATCGAGCGCCGCCTTCATGCTGGATACAAGCGGCAATCTGATAAGATTTGTTGTCTATGTTTTTAATGAGTTGGCCAGGATCGACATAAGAGCGGGTCTCTTGGAACCTTTCAAGTGTCTGAGCCGCTTCTTGCCGAACATCTTTCATGCTGGAACGAAAGTCATAATGCTGCCCGGATTCTGTTTTCTCCGCAAATCCGTTGATGGCTCTCTCAAATTTCGACAATGCTGCCGCTTCTTTTTGAAATGTGGCGTATTTTACGCCGTCTGCAATTCGCGATTCAAGATATGTCCGGACATGCTCACCTTTGATGTTCTCTATATCACGCACGCCAAGTTCAGTTTTGGCAAAGTGGCCGAACTGATGCCAGATATCCTTGTAGCTTTGCGCTGTAGAGTACGAATATATATTAATACGCTTCCCGATATCCGCCCAGGTTTTAGCCCCTTCCGTCCTGGCTTCCACCTTTGCGGCATGTTTCGACAAGCCGGGCGTGAAAATTTCAGATTTTAAAAAAATCTGATTAACCTGGTAGTTTATGGATCCTCTGATTCCACGCCTCCTTCTCAATCACAAAGCCAATGGATAAGCTATTATTGCATCCAAAATTTGATAAACGCACCCAATTGCGGGTCGTTACAATCTTGAGTCTACCTGCTTGCTTTTAAAAAAAAGCTGACTGATCCCGACTCAGAGGATCTAACGTGTGACCGCATGCCACACTATCCGATATTATAGACATCGGTATACCTGTTATCACATGCTTCGCATTGCACGATTTGTGTGATAAACCATTTCCCGCGCCAAATTTATGGCCAAAAAATGTTCCGGGCGGTCAAACATCATGACATCGTGTTTGACGAGGTGAGACCCGTTGACGGATTGTGGTTCAACCCAAATTGCTTGAGGTATCGGCATCGCGCCTGATACGTCTAACTTTTTCAGCCGGCATCACGCCTGGCCTCTGGGTACAGCAGCATTTTTGGCCAAATCCATGGTCCAAAAATGTTTTGGGCAACCAAACATTATGTTTGGCAAGGTGGGGCCCAATAAATTCTTCAAACACCGCGTGCGCCGGTTGCCCTGGCATCCACCAGTAAATCACCACATCAGGCATCGCATTATTCCGTTACCACGCTAACTGTTATCGGGGCGGTTACAGGGGTGATCCTGCAAACTCCGTTGTTCCAGATCATTCTGGCTATGAAGTGGACGGTCACCATCAGCATTCAAAAATGCCAGAGAATAAAAAAGATGGTTTATCTAACTATATAATAGCAACGGGGTGAAATTTTCGGTTGTTGTTATTATAGAAATAGAATGTTTACACAATTTATCAAGGAAATCGAATTATATATATCGAAGAATATTATTAATATATTTTGCGGCGAAGCCGCTTTCTGCTCGCAGAAAGCGGCTGGTTATATTAGATTTTTGAGGTTTTCTACTTGGCAGATTCTACCTGGTTTTCTACATAATATTATTATAAAAATAAAAGGAAATTATGTATAATATCGCAATTCCCGAAAAGATTTTCCATCTGCCGGAAACAGAGGTAAAGCGCTTGTTGGTGTGGTATGCCAAGCAGCCTATAGAAATCCAGATTGAAGCCATGAAGCTATCGAGTGATCTTTTTTTTCAGTGGCGGGATAAGTATCCGACCGAAAGAAATGAGGTGAGGTTTGGGACATTCATGCTTGCACTAAGAAAGATGCAGCACCTTGACCACGTAATAACGGAAAAGAACCCAAACCATGACCTGGAAAAAATCCGCAAGGTGACCGAGATGAAAGCGGATCGGTTCCTGGCCCGGAAAAAAGCTGAAAGAAAAAGAAAAAACCCATCTAAGAAAAAAGATAAGATCCTAATGCATAGCCAGGAAATTAAGATGCTGCGAGATAAGGGTTTCAGCTTTCGGTTGATCTCTGAATTTCTCAAGGTCAACAGGCGTTTTTCAGTCCATTGGACGTATATAGAGAAACTGTGGAAACAAATAGAAAGGCGGGCATAGTATAGTATAGTAGCTCTTTTTCTTCGTTGTCATTTTGCGCCTCCAAAAGTTTTATTCTTATAACACACTTTTCGAGGTGTCCACTATACCTGTACCACTTCACTTTTGATGGCTTACTGGCGGCGAAAGCCTGGAAAGGGATTGATTCATCATTCTGATCGCGGCAGCCAATATGCCGGTAATGATTACCGGAAGCTTTTGAATGCCTATGGCATGATCTGCAGCATGAGTCGAAAGGGCGATTGCTGGGATAATGCAGTTGCGGAGAGTTTCTTTCACAGTTTAAAAACCGAATGGACCTCTGAGATCATTTATCGTACCAGGAGCGATGGGAGAAGTGATGTGATCCGGTACATCGAGATGTTTTATAACAGTAACCGTCTGCATTCTTATCTGGGATACAAGAATCCTAATGATTTTGAAAAGAATTTTACATTGGCAAAAGCAGCTTAACTGGGTGTCCATTTTTACTTGACCAGATCAGTCTCCCACGGTTCATTACATGATACCATGCTCCGGGATATTCTATTCTAAGTGGACGTGACATATTGTATGTCTATAACATTTATCTGACATGGGTCAATAGTAGACTTGACCCCATTCCTTTATGACCCCATTTCTTTAGATTGGAAGTGAAGAGGGAGGAAAATGATGCGAAGGTTTTGACGTAAAAAAGGCTGGCTGATAGGAGCCACGCCCGGTGCTGACCTGCAAGTCGTGGTGTTGTAGGGAGGGGAGAAACTCCCCCTTACCCGATTAGGTGTTCCTTAATAATCGATAAGCTGCTATTTTTAATCAGGCCAATTATTTTCTACGCCTTCACCTAAAATACTATACTTTTGATCATACGTAATATTATATTTATCACAGATTTGCTTTTCATAATTTTTATCTAGTTCTTCCATATAGTCATATTGTTTCATAATATCAGAAGGGTATTTTTGAGTTGCGATTTGGCGAGTTCTTTTTTGAGACTGACATATTTCACAATATACCATTTTTCTTTTTTTCAAAGACAGGCCGAATTTTTCAACATTACTCGATTCCTTGGGTCTATGCTCCGGATATATTTTAATTGACGTTCTAAAAATTGATTTGGGCTTTCCTCTTTCAGCTTTAGTCCAGTCTCCATCAGGCGCCCAGTTGGCAATTGCATATGGTAAATTGGTATTTTTTAAATAAAGACGCACTGCTAAAGCATCAACTTTCCGTTTTTCGGCTAATTCTTTTACTGCTTGCTCCAAAATCTTTTTTATTTCTTCATCACCCGTATTTGCAGCAACTTCTATATCATATTGGGTTCTTTTAGCGCCGAGATAGTTTTTCCATTGACTTGCATCAATATTCTTGGATCGAAGGAGCTTATATTTATTTCCACCCATAGCATTTAGAGTAAAAGCTATCGCTATAAATACAACCATTATAGATACAACACTTTTCTTCATCATGCCCCCCATATTTTTATTATTTCATCACCCTAACCCATAAACCGGCGCGAGGTACGAGCGTCCGGTGCACTAAATAGTTCGGGTCCTTATTATTTTGCCGGCTTATTTCCTTCTGGCGCTATATTGCTTTGGATAATTCCTAACAGCCCAATCTTATTGTATCGGTCTTCTGCCTTCTGTTGTTTTCCAGAATCCGTATCTAGATCCGTGAGCATCTTTCGCAAAGCAGCTTCGAGATCGTCGATGAAGTTCTCCAAATTTATAACTATCTTTGTACCATCTTTCTGCCCATGCAAAGTGGGATTTGCATAAGCGAAGATGTATGAACCCCCTTCGGAATAGTTGTGAACCAATTTACATCGCAAATCCCTGTATAATTTTTCGGAATCGTACATATTTGGCAAATAGTCCTTCACGAACTTCTTATAATCCTCGTTTTTGGTTTCACGCCCAGCTATGAAGCCTGCCATATAGTCAATAAAACAACTTGCCAGAATGAATGCCCCCATTTTCGATTGCCCGGCAGTGGCTCTTTTGATATCGAGAAACGCCATGTCGTAGAGTGCGAATTTGATATGTTTAAGCATTGAGTCATTCATTTCATATATCCTATCCGAACCATTGATTATCAGCTATATTTACCCTGATAAGTTGATATTGAACATTTTTTCTGGTAAATTTTCTAAACATGCTGTCTGTCGGGTCAATTTTTTCACGTTATTTTTTCTTATACAATGCTATACCAGTTTTGGCAATATCTGCTCTTGTTCTTGGTTTTTCCTGAACAATTACACCTGCTATTACTATACTGATGGGAATATGGCAATGTAGCTGGAAATATTCTTTTAAGGATTGCAAACTTTACAAGGGACATATCCTTGATTTACGGCTTTCTGTCTCGAATTGAAAAACACGCTATTATTTGAAGACATCTTTTTAGCCCATCTGCAATCTTGTCTGTGAAATTTGTGAGATAGTTTGTTGCCAATGTATGTCCCCGCATCTGTTTGAACACTCTTTTGCTGATTCACAGTCGGAACTGCTGAAGAACTTTGCCCCCACTTTGATTTCAATCTCAAATATTTCTGCGTAAGTTCTGAATCGCTCCATATATTCAACTTTTGTTTACGCGCAGATTTTTCGGCGACTTTAAATTCACTGTCATATTTCTGGCTCCGGCCATATTTAGTATAATAAGGGGATAAACCTTGCTTAACCAAATCCAGATTGAAATTTTGCCCATCAACAATGACATATGTTAAAAGACGCCCATAATTTCCTCTGCGTCTGCTTCCTTCAAATTCAAGATCGACATATTTGCCGGTAAGCTTCTTTTCGGCATAATTGGACGCTACTTTTCCCATAGGAATGTTTTGTTTTTTATCTGGATGAACTGACTCCGGGGTGTCTACGCAAAGCAGGCGGACTTTCTCATGCTTTCCTTGGTAATCAACGACAATAGTATCGCCATCAACAATTCTAATAACTTTATATTGACCGGCTATAACAAGAATAGGAAGTGTGAGAATGAAGGCTATCAGAAAGGATGCTGTTTTAAGACTTCTTAAATGATTCATTTTACAACTCTCAACGTGTGGCTTTCATGCAATTTCTTAAACAACACCCCAAGTATTACAGAGGTCGCATCGTCATCGTTACGTACAGGCTCCTTTGAAATAGCACGGCAAGATTCTATCAGTTCTTTATTTCCAGACCACAGGCCGAAGGCATTCTTGAAATATACATGTAAATGTGGATGGAGATTGACCAGGTCGTCTAAATTCATATTTGCAATCTCTACCTTGTCGCTCAAATCCAAATCCTCAATTAATCGATCCACAGCCTCATCAATCGTTTTAGGCAGGACTGGAAGTTTTTCCAGATATTCATCCTTATCATAATCAGTACGCAAAGAACCGGATTGAGCCTTTACCAGCCCCAACAGGATAGCGCCTTCAACAATGTACCTGGTATCCTCATATATCTGTGGATCTTTGGATGCACGTGAACCTGCAACATTAAGGATTTCAATATTATTTTCATTTATCCAGGCGTTAATTTCTGAAGCTGCGAGAAATGCAGGGGTTTCATTGAGATTTATATGAAGGCATGGGAGCTTATGTTTTTTGGCAAGTTTCTTGGTAAGTGCTGACCCTCCAGTGAGTTTGCCGTGAGTTATGATCACTGTGCCATCAGAGGCCAATATGTTTTTCTCAGTACGATCCGGACAAATTTTGGTAGGCATCTCCTTTAGCCGATATTCATCAGGAAGCGGCCCGTTTTCTGTTAACCTGCCTTTGGGTATCCATCCACCATAGGGGTAACTATATTTTATTGCAGCATCAAGAGCACCCTGATCCACGCCGGTTTGACCACCTGATATGATTTTTTTAAGCATTATCCTTGCTCTTGTAAGCCATTTGCACCTGCTTCAGTTTGGCGAAAAACTCTTCCTTTGTAATAATGCCCTTTTCAATAAGCAACTGAGCTATTGCATCAACCTGGATTGAGTTAGCCATTAAGAGTTCTTTAAATGAAACAAGTTCTTTTGGATCGAGTTTTTCAGCCATACAAATTCCTTTTATCTTTAATACCATATTTCTCAAAAATTACAACTTTTCAAAAATATTGAAATTAATCTGAAAGGAAGCTGGAGTGCAAAGCTATGACGTGTTTATTGATAGATGGTGTGTGGCTTGTGGAGAGAAAGAATGTGCTTATCCAATTATGCTGTATGCCAATGCAGATTACATATCAATATCGCAACTGTCTGTGAACAAAGCTGAATGTTTGATTTATAGCAGCTATACGTAACAAATGTCTGATTCTCTATTGATATTGGTAGGTTATTTGCTATTATGATGTCATACTTTTTTATTTCAGTCAAGGACTAACCGGATTGCAGGCCGTCCGTTGCATAACCACCTCCATGGCTTTGTGGTAATCTCGTTGCACTTTAAGATTTGATAGTCGACTGTATCGCTGGGTGGTTCTTATAGAGCTATGACCCAAGAGATCCTGGATTGTAACAAGCTCTGCTCCTGCATTCAACAACTGAGTTGCCATAGTGTGTCTGAGGTGATGACAAGATATTTTCAAACCACACTTTTTTGCGTAATACTCCATCCGCTTCTGTATCCCACGAACTGATATGGGCTGGCCTCGATAAGTTCCTTTTTCTACCAAAAAAACTTTCTTTGTTTTTGATGCCGGCCTTACCTTCAGATACTTTATTAGAGCCTTCATGGCATCATTGCTTACATAGACGAGGCGATCCTTACCCCACTTGCCATCCTGGATGAGTATCCTTCTCCGTTTAAAGTCTATAGCATTCAGGCTAAGATTTGCCACCTCTTCTACACGCAATCCACATCGGAGCATTAGCAAAAAAATAGCTTTATCCCTGCAGCTTTTGAGAACTTCCATGAAGACTTTTACCTGACCATCTTTCAGATGCATAGGAAGAGGCCTGGGAAGGCGAAGGTTGCAGCCAGGTTTTATCGGGTTAACAATATTTATCTGTTCTTCATCTATCAGGTAAATATAAAATTGACTTACCCTGTTTAAATGGCAGTTTATCGTTTTAGGAGCGAGCCTTTTGTCAAGAAGGTGATCTATGTAGCCAAGTATTTCTTTGTGAGTAGCTTCCTCGATGGGTACATTTATCCACAAAACAAAGTGTCTGAGGCTGTTAAGATAATTTTTTGCTGTATTAGATGATAGATTCCTTCTTTTTAAGAACCGCCTGAAGTTAACTATCGAGTCGGTAATCGCCATTTATTTCACCCCTTTCTATGATAGCCATAGCGTTGAAGTACTCCTCCTCACGTGTTTTATCTGTAAGCCTGGCATAACGACGAGTGACTTCAAGATTGCTGTGTCCGAGCAATTGTTGAAGGCACTCCAATCTCATGCCTGCGTTTAATAACTCACTGGCAAAAGTGTGGCGAAGGCAGTGTAGAGTATATCCCTTGTGAGCCAGTCCAGCTTTACGCAGATATTTTATAAATACTATCCGCGCACTTTGATAGCAAAGAGGGTTATGACCTCGACCATAAAAAAGAACCTGCTTTTGGACATCCCGCTTTTTCAGCCAGTTTCTCAAAGAACAAAGGGCGTCATCACTCAAATATACAACCCTTCCAAGACCATTCTTTTCTCCTTCATAAATTGCGATTTTTCGATCTTCAATGTTGATATCACTAACCCTGGTATTCAAAAGCTCTCCGATCCTCATTCCTGTCCTGAGCAAAACCAGGATCATGGCTCGATCGCGGATATTGTCCAGTACAGACAACAATTGCTTAACATGATCAGGATCAATGGCCCTGGGCAATAGTTCCGGGAGTCTTAATTTGATCCTTTTTGAAAACACTTCTGGATAAACAACGCTTCTTTCAACAAGAAAATGCAAAAAGGCATAAATCGCTACCAGCCTCGTCCTCACAGACACGATTTTTAGCCCCCTGTCTTGTTCATGCTCAACAAAGGCTTCTATATCGTGCTTGGTGATCTGTTCAATTTCGGTTTTGCCAATACTCTTTATGAAGCTCAAAAATAACTGGGCTGCTTCTAGACTTCCTCTAAGTGTGTTAAACTTGCAGTTTCGTCGATACAAATGACGTAAATACTCCTCAACATGGTCCTTTCCAGGGAAATCCATAGCTGAAAGCCTGCTAAAAATTTTATCTATTTCTTTGGCTTAGTCTCAGGTTTATGGATCTTTGTGAATGGTTTTACTTCTACTGAAACAGGAGGAATAGACTGGGCAGGGACTCTGTCTGGAATGGAAAATTGCTTAGAATGTCCTATGTCTTCATGGGATATACGCGGTGGGTTTATAAAACTGCTGTCTGGACTCATTGCTGCCTCCTTTCTCTAAATCAATAGAGAAAACAGACAGATAATGACCCGTAGACAATTAAGTGTCAATTATCGTTTTGTTACGTATAGATAGCAGATATCAAAAGTCTGCGCATTACAATGGAAGTTTATGGGGTTCTTGTTCGCAGCAATAATATGATGAAGCGCACTCGGCGCATCTATTCGTGATTTTCTTGGCATGCAATTCAAATAACGTATTTTCAAGCAATAATTAAGTTGAATAGTTGAGTCCCCTATTTTGTCCCCTCCATTATTTCTATGACCTCATCGACGACATACTTCGGAAGAGTGAGGGTAACCTCAATACTTCCATCTGACAAATACTGAGTGTTGGCGACCATACTCTCTTTGTCTACAACTTGTTCAATTCTCTGCCAGTTAGACTTATTAATTGCATCAACAGCCTGTGAACCGTCTGTTAAACGAAGCTGCCGAAGTTTCTGCATGAGATTTGCTTTCGCCTTTGATGTTGCAGCACTTATGGTCATTGGCCTTGCTTTAGGAGTCCTAACATATTGCCTTGATACATGAGCCCTGCCCACAGAACTTAGCGACCCTGAACTTGAAATATAATCTTCAAGCCTGCTTGGGGGCTCGGCTACAACAACCTTTCCCACTAAGACAACTTGATATGTGCCGTCTTCCGTATACCCAACATCAATAATATTGTATCCCGATAACAGCACTGCCTCAGCCTTTGACTCTATGAAGTCTTCATAGAGCATTAAATCTTTTACTTTTGTTTCTGATTTTATTTGCACTCCCGCTCTTTCGATTGCCTCACGCTTTGCAAACAATAAAGCCTCTTTATAATCTTGTTGTCTTGTCGTCTTTTTACCGTCATCAATTCCTTTGATCTGCACGTTAATTGTTTCAGCATAAGAAACAAAAGAAACCACCAGTAATATCATTATCACTAAAGAGCTTATTCTTGACACTTTTTACCTCCCCTGCAACTGTTGTATATTTCAATAGTTCGTAGACGAATATTTCCGCACTCCTGACTAGGGGACATAACGGACGTCCTTGACCGAATTGCTCCCCGCAAGCCCCGTCCTTTAGGGCGGGGTCAAGGGGAGCTATATAAAAACGTTTAACTTCCTTACCGGGAAGCCCCGCCTTTTAAGGCGGGGAGCTTCACTAATTATACTAATTTTCTCATCGAGTTTGTGTTGTTGCGTTCCATAACCCCCTCGAATTCACACCCGCCGTTTTGTCCAATTTGTCAAGGGCCCAAGGTGTTTATTATTTTACAAGCGGGGCCGCATGGCCATGCTCGTTCCACTAAAACGATTGGTTATAAAATTATTTCCACATAACAATGGCCAATTGAATGTAAGCAGAGATTATAATCATGATTAACCCAATAATAATTAAACATGGTCTTTGACTTACAAACGATGGCGCAATAAGATTCTTTTTACTTATTTTTAGTTCTTTCAAAGCAAACGTGATGAAAAATGCACCTAACAGTGCCAGTGCTATGGGAATAATCTCTAATATCTGTATGTCCACCAAATCTATATTTATAAAACTAACTATCGCAATGAAAAGATATACAATGAAAAATGTCCCGAGAATACTCATCGTTGCAGCTGGCTTTCTCAACTTCTGCCCTAGTTTGGATATCTGATAGCATTCCCCTTGTATCTCAACAGATTTACCGTCCGAGAATTTCTGACCTTTCTCTTTAAAATAATTCCAACCACCTGGTTCAAGTTCCCGTGCTTGTGCCATGCGGAAAATGTAATAGGCATGGTTGCGTTTTTTGGTGGCCCACCATGCTATACACAACCATATCCCAATTAGACTTCCAATTAGATTGACATAAAAACTTTCTATAGAGTAGATATCTTGACTTTCAAAAACGCCTTTAAGTAAGAACCCAATAAAAATTGAATGTGCTATTAGAAAGGTACGAAAGTTGTCCCATCCAAGCTTTCCCTCATACCGGACTTGTTCAACTGCTATTTTATAACGCTCAAATTGAATTTCTTGATCTTCCATTTCCAAAATTCTTATTTATTAAATTTTATAACCCAGTTTAAGCGGCTGCCTTTGGAGCGTAGCGAAAAATGCAGTCCGAATTGAAGCTGTTGGTTAGGCTGATTTGCATCTATTTTGACAAAGCCACACTTGTTCAATACTATAAAAGCCCAAAGGCTCTCAATTCGCGTACTATAGCAATAAAAGCTTTAGTAAGGTTATCCTTAGTGAATCTCTCATATACCTTCGGTGCAATGTTGCTGGGGAATTCAGTGCTCTCCTCAATCAAATAGATAATTTTGTTGGGGAAGATCTGCTGGGCAATCCCAATTTCGTGAATTACGTTCTGACGTGGTTGTAAACAGGAACTTTTTTCGATTTTATCGTCTCCAGTAGCCAAAATTATGGCGCACTTGCACGCTTTCATGTAGGAGAGGACCTTTCGATCTACGGACATCCCTTGACTTGGCTGCTCCATTGTAATCACAGGAATGAGCCCAAGGGCTGTTATAAAATCCCTTAGAAGGTTTAAAATATCTGAAGATCTACCATGACTTATAAAGATAGTGGCCGGTAACATCTCCGGCTGAAGTGTTTCAGCCTGATGAGATACTTCGGCGTCTAGTATAGCTTCGATGTAAGTGATTAGTCTCGTCCCACTGTTGACTATCTCTGCTTGATGCTCGTACCATAGACGTGGTTCCGCACTGCCAGAGTCGGACATCACAGTCCCCCAAGAGACAGGAGGCGCATACGCAGATAGATTTGGTTCATCTAGTAGCTGCTCGATTTCTTCGTATACGGTGCGATACTCTTTTCTAGTGCTGTTATCCGCCAAGGATGGGCCCATTATAGCCACATTTTTTACGAGCGTTTTGATGACGGCAAGTTTCGTTCTCAGATTTTTTCTTTTATCAGGATCCATTTTTTTCAAATATATAGCGCAATCGGGCCATAGCGGTTCCAAAAGGCAAAAAAGAAAACCTAACGTATCATGGCGAGGCGAAGGCCCAGGTAGTAGCCCCTGCTGTCTGGCGAATTGTAGAGACGAAACGTCGAACGGCAGCTACTGGCGAGGCGGCCCCAGCTCCCGCCGCGAAACACCCGGCACGAGCCACTGTTAAGCTCGTTCGGATCAGCAACGCGGTCTGATGGATAATATCCATACAAGTCCTGACACCACTCCCAGACATTACCGCTCATGTCATATAAACCGAGTCCGTTAGGCACCTTTGTTCCGACGCGATGTGTTCTCCCTCCGCTATTTCCGTCATACCAGGCAACATGATCTATCCGGCTGCCTCCCGAATACGTCTCAGGCTTTCCGCCGCTTCGGCAGGCGTATTCCCACTCAGCCTCAGTGGGCAGACGAAATTGATACTTATTATTGTTCAAAGCCGACAGCTTGCGGATAAATTCCTGCGCATCATTCCAGGAAACATTTTCAACCGGATAATCGTCCCCATTCGTAAAGCGGGACGGGTTTCTGCCCATCACTTTCCGCCACTGGCCCTGCGTCACTTCATATTTACCAATAAAGAATTCGTCCACGCAAACTTCGTGCGCCGGTTCTTCATCACTCTCACAGTCGCCAGCCCATGAACCACAGCCCATCTGAAAGCATCCTCCAGATACCCAGACAAACTCCATGCCGGTTACCGGGTCTACAAAGCCGTAATTAAGAAGAGCGATCTTTTCATCCTTTTCCACTTTTGCCAGATCCACTGTCTTGACCCTGTTCCATGCAACAATTTCCTTAAATTCATTGGGTATTTCCAGCTCAAATATCCGTTCTTCCTTAGTCCCGGGATGGGACACCTTGGATGCTGTGAAGCGGCATGTAACTTCACCGCCTGCTTCCTCCAGTTGAAACAGGGCTTGAGCAATTAAGTGGAAACGGGTCTTCCAAAAGGCCTTGGCCTCCTTACTGTCCTGATATTTCCAGTAGTTCGACCACCTCTTACCATTGTATTCAAAGTGGATTGGAAATCTGAAATTATCAGCATCCGGATCGCCAAGGGTCACTTTTACCTTTTTATCCGGCAAACCAAATTTCTTTGCCTGTAGAGTCTTGAGCCGGTGAACAAAGGGTTCCAAAACCTGTATCCGATGCTTAAGAGCCGTTACTATGAGATGAGTAACCTTCAGATCTCCTTCTATTTTCAGCTTCTTTATTTTCTCCTTATTTTCCACATCGGTGTTTTGAACCTTGCTTTTGTGTGCCTCAAGACGCCGGTTGTATTCGGCAGTGGCTTCAAACGTGTCTTTTGGCGCAGGATCGGGAGGCAGAATCGGTCTGGTTACTGCGATCTGCTGTTTGTAAGCCTTTTCTAGATTCTTTTTGGACGAATCGAACTGAAAATCGAGACGCCGGCTGATATCCGCAATTTCCGTCCCCAGGTTCTTTGCTTCTTCAACAGCCTGCTTCAGTGAAAGCGCGTCATTGATGGGAATCCAGTCTGTCTGACTCAGTTCGGCTTTGCGTGCCAGCTCCTTCCAATAGCTTTCATTTTCCAATTGTGCTCTGCGAATGCGGTCTTGTTCCCTGGCTATTTCTTCCAATTCTTTTTTCCGGGCTGCTTCCTGCTCTTTTTGCAGTCGCGCGAACCGGGCCGAACGCTCCTGCTCCTGTCTCAAAATCTCAAGATCGGCCATGGCAATGTCTTTTTGCGCCTTGAGCCGCTGCTCTTTGCGAAAGAGTATCTCTCTTTCACGCTCCATTTCCAAAGCAATGGCCTGTTTGTTGAGATCCTCGAGTCTTTTTAATTCCGTGCTTTTTAGACCGGCAAGTCTCTTTTCCAGGTCTTTGACTTTTCGCCTTTCGTCCTCGAGCTTTTTTAACGTCCCTTTTTCTTTCATGATCTGTTCGATCTGCTGTTCCAGAATGCCGGTATCTACCTGAATTCTGGCTTTTACCAAGACATGAATGACACCGTTCTTCAATCTCACAGAAGGAACACCCATAATCCTGGTCTGGACCACGCCGGAGGCCAGAGCTATTATCTCATCTTTTTCCAATTGATAGTTTCGGACAACGGTCAAAGAGGAAATGTAGGTGCCCGCCTCTTCCACAGCCAGTCTTTTCGCCTTCTGCAAGGCAAAAGCTTCTACTTGTTCCTGGCTTTGATTCTTGCCAACAATTTCTTCTATCTCTTTTTCAAACACCTTAATCTCCGCAAAAGCAACGGAAACAAGCATAATACAAAGAATAAAAAAGGCAAACAACAACCTGAGCTTTTTAGAAACTACCGTCACTCTAACCTCCCTTGGGGCATATATGGGGACTCATTAAACTTATTTACCTCTTAGCGAATATTTTTTAGCTTTTAGCTTCTTGCCTCGAATTACTGATTTGCGATGTATTGTGCAATCTATGGGATGCTCCTCAGTTTATAATTTTGTATCGTCAAGAATAGAACAGCCAAACCCTTTTTTTAGTTCATGGTTTTAGATCCAGGTCTGTGAAGCAAAAAGCCCCACACTTCATATGACTGAAGAAATGGGGCTTTATTTTTTTGTAATATTATAATGGGTCACCTGATCCTCCTGTTTGAGGTTCAAAAAACAGACCGAAATTAATCTAAAGCAATATAGATTAAGTGAATATACAAGTCAATTTATTATCTTTTTCGGGATTAAATGCTTGCGAGATACGGATGCTATTCCCTTGAATTGCGAGGTTGTGATGTCTTGCCAATATGCACGTAAGTCAAACGGACAAGTTTGTTACAGATAGAATTTGTATATCACATTTTTAATTGAATTGTTAGATTTTGAACTCTCTAAATTTTAATATTTTTACTGCTTTACCCGTAACTTCTTCCAATTTACCTATGACACGAATTTGATTTCTTTGCAGTCGATCACCCAGCCCTTTGACTTCACAAAAAAACCAATCTTGTTTGTCGTGTGAATATACAAACAGGTCAGGCAAGCCAGCCCTGTTTTCAAAAATATAGTCAATGACTTTTTGAGGAACGGTGCTTTTTATTGTTTCAATTTTCTTTGTGTGCTTAGGCGTTTCGTATTTTTCGATAAGACTCAGGTAGCCAAGGGATTCATATAGCAGAATAGCGCCAAGCCATTCAAAAAAGTGATAATGGGGCTGGTTGTGTGTGATTCGAACGTCATGCTCATCAAATAATTGAGGATATTTCTTTGCCCACTCCGAAATAAGTTTTCCTGACCGGAATAGTTCGCGCTGATAAGGATGGAAAGAGAATTCTAAGTCTTGCATTTAAAATTCCTTTAGATTGACAAGGATGAGCCGCAAGGTATGGCGCGCCGCTCGCACTATACCTCGTCGACTCAATCCTCTTGTTCGATCTTGAGCTTATCTTTAATATATTTTATAGGGTCTTTCAGTATCGGATCATATTCCGAACTATGGAATCGCTTGGAGTCGAAATCTATTCGCACATCCTGAATAAACTTCTCGAAATCTTTGTTCTGGTCGCACAGTTTATTGACGGTTTCCCAGTCAAGAGTTACACGCGTGTGGGCTGGGAAAAGTACCATTGACGAATCGAAATCCCCAAGCCGCAGATGGACAACCCCTATTCCAAAAGACACAGAGAGACGTTCAAGTTCGGATAGAAGATCATCGTCTTGAGTGATATCAGCAGCCACTAAGTAACCTTCGTGTGCCCACGATGAATTAGAGACGGCTTGGAAGTATGATTCTCTGTAGTTGGCTTTTGTGATTGACTTCTTCAATTCGAATGAAAATAGCCGAATCGAATTGTTGTCCAGAAGTTGATTAAAAGCGATCACATCTTGTTTCCAATCATCGAGCGGGAGATAGACACCAACTACATCAGGATGTAACCACTCATTATATCCCTTGCGCTTTGATTTTGCGTGAAAGATAGTCTTCGTGAAGATACTTCGACCGCGGGAGAATGACGGATTAGCGTAAGCGAAGTAACTGACTAACGGATGTAGGTCTCGTTCTTGATAGGCGGTCTTCGGTTCAGGTTTCTTCGTTTCCTCAATCTCTATCTTCTGCAGGAGAACGGCTGTAAGCTCCGACTGTCTTGCTTTAAGAAAGAAGCGAGCAGGACGCTTGCTGACCTTTACGAAAGCAGAGTCGGGGTTGTCTCTGACGTCCACGTACATCTGCGCACCAAGGGTCTGCCAAGGCGTCTTGCCTTTCGTTTTGACCTTTCCCGTGAGCCCGGCAGCTTTGGCAGCTTCCCACATCTGCTGGTATGTAAGAGGCGTTGAGGTAGACCTGAGAATCTCCCGTGCGAGCTCTAGAAAAGAATAGGACATGGCTTTCTCCTCCTCATTTTTATGATCGAACCAGTTATTATATAGTTTCTAACTATTCCCACAGAAGTTTTGAAGTTCATATATCTTGCCACTATAACAGCCAAGATTTAATAATTTTATTGAAGATATCTACTTTGAAATCTAAAAATTTGGGGCTATTAAATTGTTGTTATCAATAGCAGCTATACGTAACGAAAACATCTGCGGTTTATCCAGAAAATATTTTTATTGTATTAAATTTTCCAAGCAAGGGAGTGCAATCTCTTTTCAATTTTCTTAAGAGTATCGATTAAGTCATTTTCATTGGGCAATTTGCCAATAACCAATTCTTTAAAAATTGTTCGGTATGTTGATTTGATATGATTCCAGGTAACTTCCGGGTCTTTAAAAATTAATGCTGAGC